>Ga0255338_1000176_pt1 | contig 261214 bp, 243 predicted proteins | sample MeOH1_35cm_T4_19_FD_203715 | JGI IMG/M metagenome (GOLD analysis project Ga0255338, IMG submission 203715) | Sandy soil microbial communities from University of British Columbia, Vancouver, Canada - MeOH1_35cm_T4_195 | ecosystem: Engineered > Artificial ecosystem > Sand microcosm >... | reverse complement strand
GTACCTGTTTGAGCGAAGAGCCGAAGGCGCGTAGCGAGTTGTACGGCGCCGTCCCCAGGCCAAGCCGCTTCGCGAAGTCGTAGCAACGCTGCGACCGCCACAGTATGAGCCGCTGCCGGGTACCGCCCGCCGCGCCGCGAAGCGCCCGCCAACAGCCTGACGCAACGCACGCCACCATGGATGCCGGATCGAGTCCGGCATGACAAGGGCGACACGGCGCACCCTATCGTTTGCGGTGGAACTGCGGGAAGTGCACGGCCACCACGGGGCTGGTGTGTGCCCACGAATAGCATTGATCGAGAAAGAACGGCCGCTCACCGTCGCTCGCCTTGGGTGGCCCAAGTTCGGGCATGTGCTGCTCACGGTAGGCCGAGATGGTCTGGAAGGCGGTGGTGGCGAGGGCGTAGAACAACTCGCGCATGTGGGTGCAGCCGCGCGTGGAGCCCATCACGGCGTCCACTGAGCGGCGCCAGCCTGCACCCATCGACGTGCCCTTGAGCTGCGCGACGTTGCCCAGCGCGCCGGCGCAATAGCCAAAGGGAATCGCGGGCACGGCCGCTTGCGCGTCCACGACCTTCATGTCGTTGTCCACGGTGACCCGTGCCCGCATGTGATGCATCGGCTGGCCCGGCGCGAGCGGCCCGCGCTCGCGGTCGGCATAGGTGTAGCTCTTCTCGTCGAGGAGCTCGCCGTCGATATCCCATAGCCCGTCGTCGCGCAGGAATCCCTGGGTCGTGACCCGGCGTGTGTGGATGTGCCTTCTGGGCGCTGGCTGAGGCAGGTCGCGCGGAGTGTCGGCCATCAGAAGGCGCGCTTGAAGCCGAAGTAGCGCTCGGCGATGAGGTTGCGGCACATCTCGTCGTTGAGTGGGGCGAACGAGTAAAGCCGGTGATCGCGGTAGTAGCGCTGCATCGGTCCGCTGGTGTCGAAGCCGGCGCCGCCCAGGATTTCCATGCCGACATCTGCGGCGCGCTTGGCCACGTCTGATGACGCCAGCTTCACCATCGAGCTGGCGACATCGACGGGCTTGCCTTCATCGTCCTGCACTGCCGTCTCGACCAGGTAGGACCACGCCATTTCAAGCGAGGTCGCGACGTTGGCCAGCTTGTGCTGCACTGCCTGCAGCTCGGAGAGTGTCTTGTTGAAGGCCGGCCGGTCTTTTGCGTATTGCGCGGCGTACTGAATGGCGCCTTGTGCGATGCCCAGTGCCACGGCCGAGGCGTTGATGCGCTCGGAGTTGAGCGTCGCGAGCACCTGGCGGAAGCCCTTGCCTTCGACGCCGAGCAGGTTTTCTGCCGGCACCTTCACGTCGTCGAAGAACACCTGGCAGGTGTCATAGCCGTTGATGGCGAAAGTGTCCACCTCCTTGGCCGTGATTCCGGGCGCATTGCTGGGAACCAGCAGCATCGACACGCCATCGGTCTTGCCTTCGGAAGTGCGGGCCAGCACCACGTAGAAATCCGAAGTGGTGGCGCCGCTGATCCACATCTTGGTGCCGCTCAGCAGCCAACCGCTGTCGGTCTTGCGGGCGCGGGTTTTCATGGCGCGCAGGATGTCGGTGCCGCCCCCCGCCTCGGTCAGGCAGAAAGAGGCCTTGACCTCGCCGGCGGCCAGCGGACGCAGCCATTTGCGCTTCTGCTCAACGTTGGCGTTGTCCTTCAGCAGCCGAGTCACCAGGTACTGGACCACGCAGAACACCGCCGTGGAGGTAGACAGGTTGCCCAATGTGCGCAGGGCGATGAGCTGCTCGATGTTCGTGCCGCCGGTGCCGCCTTCTTCTTCGTCGACTCCCAGACCCCAGACGCCCAGGTCGGCGAGCAGGGCGTACAACTCGGCGTCGAATGTCTTCGCGGCATCCAGGCGGGCGACTCTCTCGGGCGGCGACGTCTTGTTGATGGCCTTGATCAGTGTGTCTTCGAACAGAACCTGTTCCTCGGTGAAGCTCATGGATAACCCCTAATTGCCTGAAGCCCCAATATTAACTAACTAACGGACGTTAGGCAACCGGGAATTTGGCAGAAACTCCTTGACAAGCCATCCCTGCGCTCAATAAACTAACGACTGATAGTTCGGTGATGGCGCCGGACCAGAGCCAGGCGACCATTGCGGCGCCCCAACCAACAGGAGACGAGCATGTTTGGCAGATTCGGGATTTCGGGTTTCAAGGGTATGCGGCTGGCGCTGGCCGCCGCTGCCGTGGCTGCGGCCGCCGGCGTGGGCGCGCAGGAAGTCATCAAGATCGGCGCGATCCATTCCACCTCGGGCCCGGGCGCTTTTCTGGGCGTGCCGGAGGATCGCGCCTTGCGCCTGAAGATCGACGAAATCAACAAGGCCGGCGGCATCAACGGCAGGAAGGTCGAGCTCGTCAGCTACGACACCGAGGGCAACACCGCCAAGGCCGCCCAACAGGCGCGCCGACTCATCGAGTCGGACAAGGTGGTCGCCATCATCGGGCCGTCCAGCTCGGGCGAGAGCCTGCAGGTTCTGCCGATCGCGAATGAATCGAAGATTCCGTTGATTTCCCACGCCGGAACCGAGAAGATGACCAACCCGGTCACGCCCTGGGTTTTCAACACGCCGCCGACGGACCGAGTGGTCGCGGCGCACCTGCTCTCCGTCTTCAAGAAGCGCGGCATCACGCAGCTGGGCCTGATGTCGTCGGCCGACGGCTTCGGGCAATCGGGCGCCAATGTCATGAAGGAACTGGCGCCCAAGTACGGCGTCACCCTGGCCCGCCATGAAGAATTCAACCGCACCGACGCCGACTTCACAGCCCAGGTGCTCAAGGTAAAAGAGTCGCCCGCGCAGGCCATGCTGGTCTGGAGCGCCTTCCCCGCGCCGACGATCATCGCCAAGAACGCGGCGGCGGTCGGCTACGCCAAGCCGATGTACAACAGCTTCGCAGCCGCGAGCAAGGACCTGCTGGTTCAAGCTGGCCCCGCTGCGGAAGGCTCCTTCGTTTCCTCGATGCGCCTGCTGGCGCCCGACACGCTCAAGGCCAACGACCCGATGCGCGCCGCGGTGATGAAGATCTACACGGAATACAAGGCCAAGTACAACGAGCCGCCGGCAACGTTCGCGGCCCACAGCCACGACGCCATGTCGATCGTCGAAGCCGCCATCAAGAAGATCAACGGCCCGGTCACGCGCGATAACCTGCGCGCCGCGATGGAGACCGTGACGGTGACCGGCGGCAACGGCATCTACCGCCTGTCGCCCACCTCGCACGGCCTCGAGCCCGACTCCCAGTCCATGGTCCTGATGGTCGCACGTGGCGGCCAGTGGGTCGTGGCGGAGGACTGAGTCTGTCGCACCCGTGGACAGCGCACCCTGACAACAAGAGACAACGACCGTGCTCCAGCAAATCATCATCTCCGGCCTGACGGTGGGCGCCATCTACGCTCTCATCGCCATCGGCTTCACCATCGTCTTCTCCACGGTGCGGGTCGTGAACTTCGCCCATGGTGAGTTCGTGATGGCCGGTGGGATGATCTACGCCTGGCTGAACGCGGTTCACGGGGTGCCCGTCTTTCCGGCCGTGGCCATCGCCATCCTGGCGTGCATCACGCTGGCCTGGCTCGTCTATGAACTCGGCCTCGCGAGCATGGACAAGGACAATCACATCGCCCAGGTCATGGTGACGCTGGGCGTGGGCATCACACTCAAGGGCCTGGCCCAGGTGTTTATCGGCAAGGACACGCATTTTCCGCCGGCCTTCAGTTCGGGCGGCCCCCTGACCGTTGCCGGCACGACGATCTCGCCGCAGTCGGTTTGGATCGTCTGCGTGCTGGTGGTGTTGCTGCTGGGCCTTTACCTGCTGCTGCAGCACACTCGTATCGGCAAGGGCATGGTGGCCGTATCCATCAACCACTACGCCGCCACGCTGATGGGCATTTCTCCGCGCCGCTCCGCCGTCATCGCCTTCGCGCTGGCCGGGCTCATCGGCGGCGCAGCGGGCGCACTGCTGGCCCCGGTGGCGTCCGCCCACTACGACAACGGCATCTTCCTGGGGATCAAGGGCTTCGCCGCCGCCATTCTCGGCGGCCTGGGAAGCCCGGTTGGCGCCGTTGTAGGCGGGCTGATCCTCGGCCTCACCGAGTCCCTTACCGCAGGCTACGTGAGCTCCGTCTACAAGGACGCCGTCTCGCTGGTCCTGCTTCTGCTGATCCTGCTGCTGCGGCCCCAGGGCCTCATCGGCAAGCGGCTTCCGCAAAAATTCTGAGCGAGACGACATGATCCTCACCACCGATCGCAAGCTCACCATCGCGCTGCTCATCGCGCTGCCGCTGGCCGCAGCGCTGACCGACAACGCCTTCTACAAGTCCATGCTCGTCTTCGGCATGATCAACGCCATCGCCGCCGTGGGACTGTGCCTCATGCTCGGCTTCGCGGGACAGATCTCGCTCGGGCAGGCGGCGTTCTACGGACTGGGCGCCTACACGACGACGCTGATGGCCAACCGCTTCGGCTTCGAGCCCGTGCTTGCCATCGCCGCCGGGTCGCTGCTTTCCATGGCGGTGGGTTGGGGCATCAGCCGCCCGCTGTCCCGCCTGCACGACCACTACCTGGCCATGGCCACGCTCGCGCTGGGCATCATCATGTACATCGTCTTCGCCAACGCGCGCGGCCTTACCGGGGGGCTCGATCCTGGAACCAGCATCGCCAAGTTCAGCCTGTTCGGGCGCGACCTGTCGTCGATGACCCACCTGTTCTGGGTCGTCTGGGTGGCGCTGTTCCTGGCCGCCTTCGCGGCAGGCAACATCGCCTCCAACCAAATCGGGCGATCGCTCCTGGCCGTGAAGATGTCCGCCGCTGCGGCGGCCAGCGTCGGGATCGACGTGGTGCGCGCGAAGGCCTTCGTCTTCGCGATCGGCGCGTTGCTGACGGGCCTCTCGGGCGGCCTCTATGCGTATTTCGCGCGCTCCTTCAATGCCACCTCGTTCGGCATCGGCTACTCGATCGAACTGCTGATGATGGTCGTGCTGGGTTCGCTCACGCGGGTCTCGGGGGCGATCATCGGCGCCTTCATCATCACCATCCTGCCTGTGGTCTTCGAGCACTTCGAGGACTACAAGACGCTCACCTTCGGCATCACGATGGTGGTCATCATGAAATACATGCCGTCGGGCCTCGTCGACGGCCTGCTGAGCCTGCCGGCCCGCTTTGCGCGTGGCGTCAGGGCGAGGGCCTGAACATGCTGGCCATCAAAGACCTCAGCAAGCGTTTCGGCGGCCTCCTGGCGCTGCGCGACGTGTCCCTCGAGGCCGCGCCCGGCGACATCACGGCAGTGATCGGGCCCAACGGCGCCGGCAAGTCCACGCTCATGAACGTCATCTCCGGCTTCATCGCTCCCAACAGCGGAACGATCACGGTCGGCGGCGAGGACATCACCGGTATGAAGCCGCACGAAGTCTGCCGCAAGGGCCTCGCGCGGACGTTCCAGAACCTGCAGATGTTCACCGACATGAGCGTGGTGGAGGCCGTGGTCACGGGCCGCACCCGCCATCGCCGGGCTTCGCTGGTGGCCAACCTGCTCATGACCCCGCGCGTATGGCGCGAGGAAGAAGAGGCGGCGGATCAGTCCCGGGCCCTGCTGGAAACGATGGGCATCGGCCCGGCCTACTGGGAGCGCCGCGCGGGGGACCTGCCGTACGGCCTGCAGCGCCGGGTCGAGATCGCGCGGGCCCTCGCGACCGAGCCAACCTACCTGCTGCTGGACGAGCCGGCCGCCGGGCTCAACGACGACGAGAGTACGGCGCTGGGAGAAACGCTGTGCAAACTCGCCGAACGCGGCATCGGCGTGGTGCTCATCGAGCACGACATCGAGCTCGTGATGAAAGTCTCCCGCCACATCCATGTCATGGATGCCGGCACCGTGATCGCCAGCGGCTCGCCCGATGAGGTGCGTGCCAACCCGGACGTGGTGAAGGCCTACCTCGGAGAAGAGAATGCGAGCTGAGCCCGTCCTGTCGCTGCAGAAGGTTTCGGCCTACTACGGCAACCTGTGCGCGGTGCGCGATGTGTCGCTGGAGATCGCGGCCGGCGAGACCGTGTGCATCATCGGCCCCAATGGCGCCGGCAAGACCACGCTGCTCAAGGCAATCAGCCGGGTGTTGCCCAAGGTCGAGGGCGCCATCCACTACCGCGGCGCGTCGACCGCCACGATGACGCCGCAGGCGCTGGTGGCTCGGGGCCTGATCCATGTGCCCGAAGGCCGCCAGATTTTCGCGTCGATGACGGTGGAGGAGAACATCGAGGTCGGCGCTTTCGCCGTGCCAGGCGGTGCGCGCAAGGAGGAAGTCGAAGCAGCGCTCGACATGTTCCCCAAGCTGCGTGAGCGCAGCAGGCAGCTTGCCGGCACCCTCTCGGGCGGCGAGCAGCAGATGCTCGCCATGGCCCGCGCACTGATGGGCAAGCCGCAGCTCTTGATGCTGGACGAGCCCTCGATGGGACTCGCCCCGATGGTCGTCACCGAAATCTACCGCCAGGTCGATCAATTGCGCCAGCGAGGCGTCACCATCCTTTTGGTCGAGCAGAACGCGCGCATCGCGCTTCGCAACTCGGACCGGGCCGTGGTGATGGCCTCCGGCGAAATCCGCCACCAGGGCACGTCGGCCGAGCTGCTCGAGGGCGGCTCCATCGCGTCGCTGGTGTTCGGGCACTGAACCGCCCGCCTGCAGACAACACAAGGCTTTATTTCCATGGACGCATACGCAAAACTCGCCGAGAAACAGGCCTGGGCCCTGGCCGGCGGGCGCAATTCACCCAAGAGCGCCAAGCTGCTCGAGAACCGGCTGTTCGTGCGGGACCGCATCCAGCTGCTGCTGGACGGCGAACCCGAATTCGAGGACGGGCTGCTGGCCGGATCGGAGAAGGGCGTTCCCGCCGACGCGGTCGTGACCGTCATCGGCACCATCAACGGCCGCAAGGTGGCCGTGATCGCCAACGACTTCACTTCAAAGGCGGGCACCTGGGGCTTGCAGACCTTCCTGAAAATCACGCGCTTCCAGGAACTCGCGCTGCAGCTGAAGATACCGCTGATCTACCTGGTGGATTCGGCCGGCGCGCGCATCGACGAGCAGAAGCTGTGCTTCCTCGGGCGCCGCGCGTGGGGCAACATTTTCTACAACCAGGTCAAGCTGTCGGGTGCCATTCCGCAGGTCTGCGTGCTGTTCGGCCCGTCGCCGGCGGGCGCAGCTTATGTGCCCGCGTTGTGCGAGACGGTCATCATGGTCGACAAGCAGGCCACGGCCTATCTTGGTTCGCCGCGCATGGCGCAGATGGCCATCGGCGAGGACATCAGCGAAGAAGAGCTGGGCGGCGCGCGCATGCATTGTGCCGTCAGCGGCCTGGGCGACATCCTCGTCAAGAGCGACGCGGAAGGCATCGAGGTCACCAAGCGCTACCTGGGCTACATGCCGCAGAGCTACCTCGAGAAGCCCACCGTTGCGGCCGGCGCGACCAAGTCGTCCCAGCCCGACCTGCGCCAGCTCATCCCCGCCAACGAGAAGATCCCGTTCGACATCAAACTGCTGGTCGAAGCCATCGCCGATGACGACAGCGTGATGGAGATCAAGGCGATGTTCGCCAAGGAGATGGTCACCTCGCTGATCCGCCTGGGCGGCATGCCGGTGGGGGTGGTGGCCAACAACTCGAAGTTCAAGGGCGGCGTGCTGTTCAACGACTCCTCCGACAAGGCCGCTCGTTTCATCTGGATGTGCAGCGCGTTCAACGTCCCGCTGCTGTTCCTGCAGGACATCAGTGGCTACATGATCGGCAGCTCGGCCGAGAAGTCCGGCATCATCCGCCACGGCGCCAAGCTGCTGTCCGCGGTGTGCGAGGCAACCGTGCCACGCATCTGCGTGCTCGTGCGCAAGGCCTACGGCGGCGGCTACCTCGGCATGTCCGGCGCGCCCACGCAGCCGGACGCCATGCTCGCCTTGCCGACCGCGATGCCGGCCCTGGTGGGGCCCGAGGCCGCCGTCAACGCGATGCACTTCCACCACATCCAGTCGCTGCCCGAAGCCGAGCGCAACGCCTTCATCGCCCAGAAGCGGGAAGAGTACGCCGAGGACGTCGACGTGTTCAGGACGGCGGCCGACCCGCTGGCCGTCGAGGCCGTGGTCGACCCGAACCATCTGCGCCAGGAACTGATCCAACGCTTCCGTGCGTACTCGCTCAAGGTGCCCGCGTCCTTCGAAAAGCGCAACCCCATCCATCCGGTCTGACAGGAAACAAAACATGAAAGCGATTCATAGCCCCATGGCCGGCACGGTCTGGAAAATCGTCAAGGTGGTCGGCGACACAGTGGATTACGGGGACACCGTGGCCATCCTCGAATCCATGAAGATGGAAATCCCGGTCGAGGCCGACAGCGCCGGCACGATCGTGAAGATCCTGGTTGCCGAAGGCGAAGTGGTCGACGACGGCGTTGCACTGTTCGAGCTGTCATGAAGGCGGGCGAGCGCAACATGCCGGCCGCGTCGTCGGTTGCGGTGCATATCGAGCGCAATGCGCGCAAGTTTCCGGCTCGCACGGCGCTGATCGGCGAGGGTGGCGGCCGCATGACCTATGCGGAGCTGAACTCACAGGCCAACCGGCTTGCCAACTATCTGTTGGCCCAGGGCCTGGGCGCGGGCGACAAGATCGCGCTGCTCGCCAAGTCGTCCATCAACTGGGTCGTCGGCTACGCCGCGACGCTGAAAATCCGCGCGGTCTGCGTGCCGCTCAACTATCGCCTGACCGAGCAGGACGTGGTCAACAGCGTGGGTGACGCGAAGTGCCGCTTTGTCCTGACGACCGCCGATTACCTGGCGAGCCACCTCGCAACGGTGAAATTGCCCGCGGCGCTGCTGGACGATTCGCCAGCCCCGAACGGCTTGCGGGCGATCCTTGCCGCGCAGCCCGAGACGCTCCCTGCGCAGGACTACAGCGACGACGACCTGCAACTCATCATGTTCACCGGCGGCACCACCGGACGCTCCAAGGGCGTGATGCTGCGCAACAGCCAGGTGTTCTGCAACTCGGTGCACGAGGCGCTCGACACCGAGATGAACGAGCGCGACAACACCATCCTCGCGACGCCGCTGCACCACGCGGCGGCGCTGAACTGCTGGCTGCTGCCGCACCTGTACCTGGGTGCCTGCGCCACGATCATCACCGACTACAGCGCCGAGAAGATGCTGGACATGATCTTCGAGCACAAGGCGACCAACGGCTTTGCGCCGCCCTCGATGGCGCGCGAAATGTGCCTGGCGGCGCAGAAGGCGCCAGAGCGGCTGGCGTCATTCAAGCGCTGGTATGTGGGCGGCGCCCCGCTGGCCGGCCCGGATCGGGACCGCATGCACGCGCTCATCCCCGGCATGAAGATCTTCTACCAGTACGGCCTCACCGAAGCGGGCGTCATCGTCACCGTGCTGAAGGAAGAGGACTACGACAAGGCCCCCGATTCGATTGGACGCCCCTTCGTCAACTTCGAGGTGAAGGTGGTACGCGACGACCTCACCGACGCCGAAATCGGCGAGGCCGGCGAAATCCTGGTGCGCGGCCCCTCGGTGATGGACGGTTACTTCGAGCGGCCCGATGCCACCCAGGCAGTCTTCCACGACGGCTGGCTGCGCACGGGTGACATGGGCGCGATGGACGCCAACGGCTACGTGTACTTCCGCGACCGCCTGAAGGACATGGTGAAGACCGGCGGGCTCAACGTGTATTCGCAAGAGGTCGAGCGGGTTTTGCAGAAGCACCCCAGCGTGCGCGAGGTGGCGATCATCGGCCTGCCCAGCGATCGCTGGGGCGAGGAAGTGGTGGCCGTGGTCGTGGCGCGCGACGGACAGCAGATCGTCGCGGACGAGCTGATCGCGTTCGCCAAGCAGAACCTGGCCTCCTACAAGGCCCCCAAGCGCGTGGTCGTGATCGACTACGCCGAGATGCCCATCAACTATTCGGGCAAGCTCATCAAGCGCGACCTGCGCGCGATGATCGCCACCCGCCTGGCGCAGTCATGAAGCTCTACTTCAACACCCAGGTGGTGCTGGTGACCGGAGCGGGGCAGGGCAATGGCGCTGCTATCGCCCGCGCATTCGGCGATGCAGGCGCGAAGGTGGCCGTGGTGGACCGCAACCGGGACACCGCGCAATCCGTCGCGGCGCAGATCGTATCGGCCGGTGGGTCGGCCGCGGCGTTCCAGCTCGATGTCTCGGACGCTGGCGCCTGCGCGGTGCTCGCGGGCGCTGTGCAGGAGCGTCTGGGCCCGGTCAATGTGCTCGTCAACAACGCGGGCATCCTGATCCGCGGCGCTTTCGGCGAGGGCGATTCGCTGGGCGACTGGTCGCGCACGCTCGCCGTCAACCTGAGCGGCCCGTATCACATGGTGCTGGCGTTTCTGGAGCAGCTGAAGGCTACGCGCGGCTGCGTGCTCAACGTCGCGTCGATCCAAAGCTTCGTGGCCACGCCGAACTCGGCGCCGTACACCGCGTCCAAGGGCGGGGTTGCGCAACTCACGAAGGCGCTGGCAAGCGAGCTGGCCCCGCATGGCATTCGCGTGAATGCGATCGCACCGGGGTTCATTGCCACCCCCATGACACAGACAACGCTGGCCGATGCAGAGAAGACGGCGCGCTTGCTCGCCCATGTGCCGATGAAGCGTCCCGGCGAGGCCGAGGAGTTGGCCGGGCCGGCGCTCTTCCTGTGCTCCGCACAGGCCTCCTACGTCACCGGCGCGATCCTTCCCGTGGATGGCGGCTACCTTTCCATCTGACTTGGCGGCCATGACTTCACACGCAGCAGTCGTGGACGGTGGCAGCTTCGCCGGCCGCGTTGCGTTCATCACGGGTGCGGGCTCCGGCATCGGGGCCGCCACGGCACGGTTGCTGGCGCAACGTGGTGCAGCCGTGGCGCTGGCGGATATCGACGAAGCCGCTGCGCGCTCGGTGGCCGCCGACATTGCCGAGCGTGGAGGCCGGGCCAGTGCTCTCCGGGTGGACGTCGGCGATGTGCGCTCGGTACAGTCGGCGATCGAGCAAGCGGCGGCCGCACACGGCGGACTCGACCTGGCCGTGAACGCCGCCGGCATCACGGGTCCGCTGCAGGCTTGCGGCGAGTACGACCTGGACGCCTGGCACCGCATCATCAACGTCAACCTGACGGGCCTGTTTCTGTGCATGCGCTTCGAGCTGCAACAGATGCAGCGGCGTGGTGGCGGCGCCATCGTCAATCTGTCCTCCATCATGGGCAGCAACGCACTTGCCGGCACGGTTGCCTACACAGCCTCCAAGCACGGCGTGGAAGGCGCGACCAAGGCCGCCGCGCTGGATTACGCCGCGAGCGGAATCCGCGTGAATGCCGTTGCGCCAGGCTACGTGGACACGCCCCTCATCAGCGGGCGCACGCCCGGCGCTCAAGAACGCATCGTCGGCATGCATCCGGTCGGGCGCATCGCGCAGCCGGCGGAAATCGCCGAGCTCATCGTGTTCCTGCTGTCGCCGCAGGCCGGCTTCATCACCGGCAGCGTCCACCTGGCCGACGGCGGCTATTCGGCCCGCTGAAACCGAAATGAAGAAACAAGACGAAGACAGGACAGCGCGCGGACCGTTGCGTGGCATACGCATCGTCGAGTTCGCGGGGATCGGCCCGGGGCCCTTCGCCGCCATGCTGCTGGCCGACATGGGCGCCGATGTCGTGCGCATCGAGCGGCCCGGTACGCCGCCGGCGAACCCGCGCGATCTGGTGGGCCGCAGCCGAAGTGGGGCAGTGCAGCTCGACCTGAAGAACCCGGCGCACCGCGAACAGGCGCTGCAACTGCTGGCTCACGCCCATGCACTGATCGAAGGCTTCCGCCCGGGCGTCATGGAGCGGCTGGGCCTCGGCCCGGCCGAAGTGCTGGCCGCGAATCCGCGCCTGGTGTTCGGCCGCATGACAGGCTGGGGACAATCCGGCCCCCTCAGCCTGGCGGCGGGCCATGACATCAACTACATCTCGCTGCCCGGCGCGCTGGCCGCCATGGGCGAGCCCGGAACGCCACCGCCACCGCCGTTGAACCTCGTGGGCGACTACGGCGGCGGGTCGATGTACCTGGTCATGGGCATGCTCGCGGCCCTGCTGGAGGCGCGGCAATCCGGCCAGGGGCAGGTGGTCGATGCCGCCATGTGCGATGGCGTTGCCTCGCTCATGACGCAGTTCTACGCGCTGTCGGCGATGGGCCAGTGGACGGAGAGTCGCAGCGACAACCTGCTCGATGGCGGTGCGCCTTTCTATGGCACCTATGCCTGCAGCGACGGCAAGTACGTTTCCGTCGGCCCGATCGAGCCGCAGTTCTACGCGCTGCTGCGCGAGAAGCTTGAACTGACCGACGACGTCTTCGACCGGCAGTTCGACAAGCAGGCCTGGCCCGCAATACGCGAGAAGCTAGCGCAAGTCCTCGCGACGCGCACGCGCGATGAATGGTGCGCCCTGCTCGAAGGCACCGATACCTGCGTCGCGCCCATCCTTACCATGGCCGAGGCGCCGGCACATCCTCACCTGGCGGCGCGGGAGACCTTCGTCACGCACGAGGGCATCGTGCAGCCCGCGCCGGCGCCGCGGTTCTCGCGCACGCCTTCGGCGATCCAGTCACCGGCATCGGTGCCGGCGTCCCCCACCAGCGCCGTCCTGGCGCGATGGACGCGCGCTTCCCCTTTCTGAGTGCTCCCCGGACCACATCCCATCAACCCTGCATGAAAGGCCTCACCGTGACTCTCCAGCTTTCCGTTTCCCGTCCCCGCCTGGCGGCGGGTCTCGCCCGCGCTGCACTCGGCCTCGCGCTCAGTGGCGCTGCCGCGCTGGCCATCGCCCAGGACACGTTGAAAATCGGCGCCATCTATTCGACATCGGGCCCCGGCAGCTTCCTGGGAGCGCCCGAGGAGCGCGCCTTGCGCATGCGCGTCGACGAAGTCAACAAGGCAGGCGGCTGGAACGGCCGCAAGCTTGAAGTGATCGTCTATGACACCGAAGGGAACACCGGCAAGGCCGCCCAGCAGATGCGGCGCCTGGCCACGGTGGACAACGTGCACGTGATCTTCGGCCCGTCCAGCTCCGGCGAGTCGCTCGCCACCATCGGGCTGGCCAATGAGCTCAAGGTGCCGGTGCTGATGCATGGCGGCGCCGAAGCCATCACCAAGCCCCCCACGCCTTATGTGTTCAATACGCCGCCCAGCGACCGAATCGCGCTGTCGGGGTTGCTGGCCTACATGAAGAAAGCCGGGATCACCAGCGTCGCCATGCTGAGCGCCGCGGACGGCTTCGGCCAGTCCGGCAAGAACGTTCTGGCGGAAATCGCGCCCTCCTATGGCGTCAAGGTTGCGCTGCAGGAGGAATTCAACCGGCAGGACACCGACATCACCGCCCAGGTGCTCAAGGCGAAGGAAAGCAACGCCGACGCCATGCTGATCTGGAGCGCGTTGCCCGCACCAGTGATCATCCTGCGTGCCGCACAGACCGTCGGCTATTCCAAGCCGATCTTCACGAGCTATGGCGCGGGCACCAATGATCTGGTGGCGCAAGCCGGGGGCGCCGCCGAGGGCCTGTACCTCTATTCGCTGCGCATGCTGTCTCCTGAGAGCGTGCCGGCCAACGACATCGCCAAGGGAGCGATCACGCAACTGAGCGCCGAATACATGCAGCGCTACAAGGTGCCCGCGCCGGTGTACTCGCAGCACGCTTTCGATGCCTTCCTGATCCTGGAGAAGGCCGTCGCCAAGATCACCGGCCCGCTGACCCGGGACGCGATCCGCGACGCCATCGAGAAAGTGGAGGTGAGCGGCACCAACGGCTACTTCCGATTCTCGCCCCAGAACCACGGCGGGCTCGACGCGCAATCGCGCTCGTTCGTGATGCTGCGCAGCGTCAAGGGCAAGTGGGTGGCAGCCGAGTGAGAGTGCTCGAGCACATCGACGCGCGCCATCTTGCCCTGCGTGGCAAGCTCGAGGCCGCGATCGACGAAGTCTCCCCCTTGCCACGCGCGCTGGCGCTGGACCGCGAGAAGCGCTTCGACCGCGAGCTGAAGACGCGGCTGGGCGAGCTCGGCGCCTTCGGCCTTGGCGCCGCGCCGGCCGACGGGGGCTCGGGCGGCGACACGGTCGATCAGGTCATCGCGCTCGAGGTCCTGGGCCGTCGGGCCACGTCGATGGCCGTGTACTGCGTCGTGAGTTTCCTGGTGACGCGCATGCTGGGGTCCTACGGTTCGGAGCAGCAGAAGAAGGCGTGGCTGGCCCGATTGCTGCAGGGAAAAATACAGGGCGCGTTCTGCCTCACCGAAAGTGGAGGGGGTACCGACATCCTGGCGAACACCCGCACCACGGCCACCAAGCAGGGCGACGGCTGGATACTCAGCGGCGAAAAAACCTGGGTGAGCGGGGCCACCGATTGCGACCTGATGCTGGTCGTCGCGCGCACCGCAGAACACCGCACCCGTGGGTTGACGGTGCTCGCGGTCTCACCGCAAGCGGCCGGCGTGCGCACGAGCCGGCTGGACACGATGGCCCTGAACGGCTTTCCCAGTTGCACGGCGACCTTCGAGCGCGTCGCATTGAAGGATGACGCCGTTGTCGGCGTCGTCAACGAAGGCCTCCCTCAGATCATGACGGCACTGAACGGGGAGCGGATCAACGCGGCCGCCGTCGTGAACGGTGTGGCGCGCGGCGCGCTCGAGGCGGCGCTGGCCCGCGCGAAGGAGCGGCAAGCCTTCGGCAAGCCCATCGGGCAGTTCCAGGCCGTGCAACACCGGCTCGCCGCCTGCGCCATTTCGATCGAGATGGCCTGGTCCGCTGTGCTGGACGCGGCACGCCGGGACGCCGCCGGGGAAGCCACGGATGTGGTGAGCGGGTTGGCGAAATGGGCATCCTCCAAGGCCGCGCTTGCAGCCACGGACACGGGCATGGAGCTGATGGCTGCCGCCGGCTTCCTCGAGCAGGAAGTCATGCAACGCTATTTCCGCGACGCTCGGCTGCACGTCTTCGCGCCGGTCAACAACGACATGGTGCTCAACCTGCTGGGCGAGCGCTGGCTGGGGCTGCCACGCTCTTACTGAGCCGCACCGCAAGCCGCGTGCGCCCGCGGATTTGATCCAGCGCAAGCTTCGTCGAATGGCAGTTGACCGGTTTACGCGCCTCAGGCAGCATGAGGCTAACGATCATTAGTTAGCAAGATGAAAAGCGAGGTGCAATCCATGCTCGTCGAAGAACGCCACTATCTCCTGAGGCCTGAGTTCACCACGGCTGCTTACCTGGGCATCTTCGTGTCCACCGGGGCGCTCGACCTGCAGCGGCGCATCCTGGGCAACCTGCTCGGCTACTTCACCACCGAAATCGGTGAGCTCAACGCGCTGGTTCACCTGTGGGGCTACGAAAGTTTCGAGGAGCGCACGCGCCGCCGTGCGCTGCTCAGTGCCGAGCCCGCCTGGCATGAGTACCTGGTGCGCATTAGACCCATGCTGCACTCAATGACCAACCGCTTGCTCGTACCCACCGATTTTTCACCGATCCGCTAGGAGGCACCGTGGCCCAGAACCCCAAGGGAACAGTTCTCGTGACTGGCGCCAGCAGTGGCATCGGCGCCGCCATCGCCCTGGCCGCTGGCCAAAGCGGCTGGCGCGTTGTCTGTGCCGCGCGGCGGCAGGACAAGCTCGCAGCTCAGGTCGCGGCCATCGGCGCGGCTGCCACTGCGGTCCATCTCGACGTGCGCGACAGGGAGTCGGTGGCCACGCTGCAGGGCCGCATTCCCGAGGGCTGGCGCGAGGTCGACGTGCTGGTCAATTGCGCCGGCCACGACATCGGCGGGCGGCAGCGCTTCGACCTGGAGGCGATGGACGACTGGAGCGACACGCTCAACACCAACCTGCTGGGCGCCATGCGGGTCACGCATGCCGTCGTGCCCGGCATGATGGCTCGCGGCCGCGGGCACATCGTGAACATGAGTTCCATCTATGCGCTGGAAGCGCACGCGGGCTCGTCCGCGTATTGCACCAGCAAGTACGGCATCAACGGGTTCAGCAAGGCCATCCTGGACGACTATCGCAACCTGGGTGTGCGCGTCACGCAGGTGCTGCCCGGTGTCGCGCGCACGGATTTTTCCGATACCCGCTGGCAGGGCGACCGCGCGAAGGTCGAGGCCTTCTACGCCGCCATCCCCGTGGTGCTGGAGCCGGAAGACATCGCGCGTGCGGTCCTGTTCGCCATCGAGCAGCCGCGGCACGTGACCATCGCGGACATCGTGATGGTCGCGGGGTCATGACATCCATTCAACAAGGAGCTACGACAATGAAGACCATCAAGGCCGCCGAGTGGCGCCCCGAGCATTTCAAATGGGAAGTGCAAGACCAGGTCGCGACCGTGACGCTGAACCGGCCCGAGCGCAAGAACCCACTGACGTTCGAGAGCTATGCCGAGTTGCGCGACACTTTCCATCGCCTCCGATACGCAGATGATGTTCGCGCCATCGTCCTCATCGGCGCTGGAGACAACTTCTGCTCCGGTGGCGATGTTCACGAGATCATCGGGCCGCTGACGAGCATGGACATGCCGGGCCTGCTCGCGTTCACGCGCATGACCGGAGATCTGGTGAAGGAGATGCGAACCTGCCCTCAGCCCATCGTGGCGGCGGTCGACGGCGTGTGCGCCGGCGCGGGCGCGATCCTTTCAATGGCCGCGGACATGCGCTATGCCACGCCGGATGCGAAGACGGCGTTCCTCTTTACCCGCGTCGGCCTGGCCGGCTGCGACATGGGTGCGTGCGCGATCCTGCCGCGCATCATCGGCCATGGTCGGGCCAGCGAGCTGCTGTACACAGGCCGTGCGATGAGCGCCGACGAGGGCCTCGCCTGGGGCTACTTCAATGCGGTGGTTCCCCGCAGTGACCTGCCAGGCACAGCGCGGGCGATGGCGCTCTCGTTGGCGCGCGGCCCTGCATTCGCACATTCCATGACCAAGAGATGCCTTCACCAGGAATGGAACCAGACCATCGAGCAGGCGCTGGAAACAGAAGCCGAAGCGCAGGCCATCTGCATGAAGACGCAGGACTTCCGGCGCGCCTACGAAGCGTTCGTCAACAAGCAGCGGCCCGTCTTCGAAGGAAACTGATGACAACTCCCGCAGACAGCCAGCTCGCGCGCTTCCTGGCGCAGCATGGCATTTCCAGCTACGAGGCCCTGCGCGATCGCGCGGACAGCGACCCGGAGTGGTTCTGGCGGGCCGTGATGGATTTCAATAACCTCCGCTTCTTCCGGCCGTTCGATCGCCTGCTCGACGTGTCGAAAGGGCCCGAGTGGCCGCAGTGGTGCGTCGGGGGCACGACTAATCTTGCGTGGAACTGCCTGGACCGCACGCTTGCGGCCGGCCGCGGGGATCACTGCGCCGTCGTGTGGGAAGCCGAGGACGGGGAGCGCCGCTCCTTGAACTACACGCAGCTCACCGCGCTGGTGCGGCGGGCGGCCGCGGGCTTGGCGGAGCTGGGCATCGCGCGCGGCGACGTGGTTGGTCTGTACATGCCGATGGTGCCCGAAACCATGGCGGCCTACCTGGCCATTGTGAGCATCGGAGCGATCGCGCTTCCGATGTTCTCCGGTTTCGGCGCCGGCGCTGTCGCCGAGCGGCTGTCGGATGCGCAAGCCATTGCGGTCATCACCGCTGACTGCACCTGGCGCCGGGGCAAGCGATCCGCGATGCTCGAAGTGGTCGAGGAGGCGATGCTGTCGGTGCCGTCGCTGCAGCACATCGTCGTGGTCGAGCGGGACGCTGCAAGCGCGCCGCCCGCGTTGCATCGCCACAAGCGTTGGACCGATCTCATCGCAGGCCCCAGTGAACTGCTGCCGCTGGAACTTCCGGCTGAGACGCCGGCCATGATTGTCTATACCTCCGGCACTACCGGAAAGCCCAAGGGCACGATCCATACGCACTGCGGCTTCATGACCAAGGTGGCGCTCGATTTCGGCCTGGTGCTCGACCTGCAAGCGGATGACCGCCTGCTGTGGATGAGCGACATGGGTTGGCTCACCGGTCCCATCCTGGCCGTGGCCGTGCCCATGATGGGCGCCACCGTCGTGCTCGCGGAAGGCGTGCCCGACTATCCCGAGCCGGGCCGGCTCTGGCGGCTGGCGCAGGACCATCGCATCACCTTCCTCGGTGTCGCGCCGACGATGGTGCGGGCTTTCATGCAGCAGCCCGCCGATGTGTTGAAGCAATACGACCTAGGCACGCTTCGCATCACGGCCGCGACCGGCGAGCCGTGGAGCCCGGATGCCTGGACCTGGTTCCGCCGTGAAGTGGGCCATGACCGGGTGCCCTTGTTGAACTACTCCGGCGGCACCGAGATCGGCGGCGGCATTCTCGCAGGCACCGTGTTGCATCAGCACCTGCCGCCATGCGCGTTCGCCGGTTCCATCCCCGGCATGGGGGCGGTGGTGGTGGACGAGGCGGGCCGTCCCGTTGCCACGGGCGAAGTGGGAGAGCTGGCGCTGTCCGTTCCCTCTATCGGCCTGACTCGCGGATTCTGGCGTGACCCGCAGCGCTATCTGGAAACCTACTGGTCCAAGGTGCCCGGGCTCTGGGTGCACGGCGACTTCGCGTCCGTCGAGGCCGACGGCGGCTGGTACATCCACGGGCGATCCGACGACACCATCAAGATCGCCGGCAAGCGCACTGGGCCTGCGGAAGTGGAAGCCGCGCTCCTTGCCACAGGCAAGGTAGCCGAGGCGGCTGCTGTAGGCCTGCCCGACCCGGTGAAGGGTTCGGCGGTCGTTTGCGTCTGCGTGCCGGCGCGCAATGTCGTCACCGGGCCCGAATTGGTGGCCGAACTGCGGCAGGCGGTGGTGGATGCGTTGGGCGCGTCTTTTCGCCCCAAGCATGTGTACTTCGCGCCGGATCTGCCCAAGACCCGCACGATGAAGATCATGCGACGGCTGGTGCGGTCGGTGCTGCTGGACGAAGCAACAGGCGATCTGTCCGGACTCGTGAACCCGGAATCGCTGGACGCCTTGAAGCGTGTCGCGGAGCATTGAGATGGCACTGCCCGACTACCTTCACTGGCCCTTCTTCGAGGCGAAGCATCGCGAGCATGCGGTGGCGCTGGAGGCATGGGCCGCGGCCCGGCTGCCGGCGCTGCTGGAGGATGATGAGCTGGACGCGATCGGCGCCACGCGTCGCCTGGTCGCGGCACTAGCCGATGGCGGGTGGCTGGACGCCGCTGTCTCGGGCGCGCCGGGCGTCGCCCCCGACAGCCTGATGCTGTGCCTGACCCGTGACATCCTGGCCAGCCATGGCGCGCTGGCGGATTTTGCGTTCGCCATGCAGGGGCTGGGCAGCGGGCCGATTGGGCTGTTCGGCAATGGCTCGCAGCGGGAGCGCTACCTTCCCGACGTCAAGGCGGGACTGCACATCGCGGCCTTCGCGCTGACCGAGCCCGATGCCGGCTCGGATGTGGCTGCGATGGCGACGACGGCACGACGCGACGGCAACGACTACGTGCTGGACGGCACCAAGACATTCATCTCCAACGCAGGCCTGGCTGATTTCTACGTCGTCTTCGCGCGTACGGGCGCGCCCGGTGCCAAGGGCCTCTCCGCCTTCATCGTGGATGCGGACACGCCGGGACTGGATGCGTCCGAGCAGCTGCCCACGATCTCCCCGCATCCGATCGGCTCGGTGCGCCTCTCGTCCTGCCGCGTGCCCGCCGAATGCCGGCTGGGCGAAGAAGGGCAGGGTTTTTCCATCGCCATGGGCACGCTGGATGTGTTTCGCGTCAGCGTCGGCGCGGCGGCGCTGGGGCTGGCGCGCTGTGCCTTCGGGCAGGCGCTCGCCCGCGTGCAGGAGCGCAAGGTGTTCGGCGCCGCGCTCGCGAGCTACCAGCTCACCCAGGCGAAGATCGCCGACATGGCAGTGGGCATCGACGCGTCCGCGCTGCTGGTGTACCGAGCCGCATGGACGAAGACCGCGCAGGGCGGTCGCACGACACGCGAGGCGTCGATGGCCAAGCTGTTCGCCACCGAGCAGGCGCAGCTGGTCGTCGACCAGGCGGTGCAGCTGTTCGGCGGGCTCGGCGTGGTGCGCGGCGTGACGGTGGAGCGGCTCTACCGCGATGTCCGCGCGCTGCGCATCTACGAAGGCACGACCGAGGTGCAAAAACTCGTCATCGCGGCCCAGTACCTCAAGCCCGCTCGTTGACCGCGCCAGCCAGGGCCGGGTAGTCGATGTAGCCCTTCGGGCCGTCGGTGTAGAAGGTGGCGCGCTCGGGCTTGGCGAGGTCCAGCCCGCGGCGCAGGCGCATCGCCAGATCCGGGTTGGCAATATACGGGCGGCCGAAGCCGATCATGTCGGCGACGCCCGCCTGCAGTGCCTGCTCCGCTGAGTCCAGGCCGTAGCCGCCGGCTACCATCAGCTTGCCGCTGAAGTGCTCCCGGCTGAAGCGCGCGACGTCGACTTCGCTTTCTGCCTGCGTCGTGCGGTCGCCGCTGACCTCGAGGTTGATGACGTGGAGATAGGCCGGCCGCAACCGGTCCAGGCCGCTGATCGCCGTCGCGAACAGGGCCGCCGGGTCGGGGTCACTGACGCCGTTAAAGACGCCGAAGGGCGACAGCCGCACACCGGTGCGATCGGCGCCGACGGCCGCCATGACGGCTTCACAGACCTCCCACAGAAAGCGCGATCGGCCCGAAGCATCGCCGCCATAAGCGTCGGTGCGCAAGTTGGCGTTGGCGTGCAGGAACTGGTCGATCAGGTAACCATTGCCGGCGTGGATCTCGACGCCGTCGAAACCTGTTTCCATCGCGTTGCGGGCCGCCTGGGCGTATTCGCTCACGATGGCGGCAATCTCGTCGCTTGTCAGCGCATGGGGCACGGGCGCCGGGTGCATGCCGGTGGGCGTGAAGATCTTCACGTCCGCCGCAATGGCTGAGGGGCCGACGGACCGTGTGCCGGGCTCGCGATTCTCGGGGTGCGAAACGCGTCCCACATGCCACAGCTGCAGCACGATCCTGCCGCCCGCGCCATGGACGGCATCGGTGATGACGCGCCACGCGGCGAGCTGCTGCGGCGTGTGGATGCCCGGCGTGCGCATGTAGCCCTGGCCCTCGTCGCTGATCTGGGTGGCTTCGGCCACGATCAAACCCGCCGAGGCGCGCTGGGCGTAATAGGTGGCCGACAGTGCCAGGGGCACGCCGTGTGGCCCGGAGCGTGCGCGCGTCATGGGCGCCATCACGATGCGGCTGGGCAGTTCCAGCGCCCCGACACGCAGGGGCGAGAAGAGCAGGGCGGTCGCGCTCATGCAGACAGCTTTTCGCGGAAATGCGCAAGGCTGCCGGCGCGCTGGACCTTGCCGGGCAGCGAATGGCCCACGATCTCTTCGGCCAGGTGGGCGCATGCGATGAGCTTCTCCAGATCGACATCGGTTTCGATGCCCATCTCGTGGCACATGAAGACCAGGTCTTCCGTGCAAATGTTGCCGGCGGCGCCTTTGTGGCCGGCGAACGGGCAGCCGCCCAGTCCAGCGCAGGTGCTGTCGAACTGCGCCACGCCCATCTTCATCGCCGCGTAGGCATTGGCGAGGCCCGTGCCGCGCGTGTCGTGCAGGTGCAGCGCCAGCGGCAGGTCCGGCCAGCGCTCGCGCACCGCGCCAAGCTTGCGTTCCATCGCCTGGGGCGTACCCCAGCCGACGGTGTCCGCAAGGTACACGCCTTGCAGTTTCACGCCCGCTTCGCTGGCCAGGCCCAGCAACTGCTCGACCATCAGGCACACGCGTTCGTTGGAGATAAAGCCTTCGTAGTTGCAGCCGAACGCGGTCATCACATAGCCCCATTCCACGGGCACGTTCTTTTCGCGGTAGATCTGCAGCCATTTGCGCTGCTCTTCGAGCGTCTGCGCATGGTTCATTCCGGTGTTCTTGATGCAGAACGTTTCGGACGCCGTGACGCGGATCGAGCCGACGATGTCCGCCGGGGTTTCGAGCGCGCGAAGCAGCCCGCGTGTGTTCAGCCACAGCCCGGTGTAGCGCACGCCGGGCTTGCGGCGCACGGCGCGGATCACCTCTTCGGCATCGGCCATGCCGGGCACCTTCTGCGCGTTGACGAAGGAGACGCAGTCGATCTGCTTCAGCCCGGTCTCGGCGAGCGCCTCGATGAATTCAACCTTTCGCGCGCTGGCGATGGGGCCGGGCTCGATCTGGAAGCCCTCGCGCGGGCCTTCTTCATGGACCTTGACGAACTTGGGGAGGTCGGACATGAGCGACTCCTGCTTATTCCAGCGCCTTGCCGGCGTTCGGGCCGGTCAGGAAGCGGTTGGGTTTGAGGAAGAACGACAGCACCAGCGCGCCGTTGGGCGAGCGGGCGAGATGCCGGTTGCCGGCGGGGCGCCACACGAAGTCGCCTTCGCGCACTTCGCCCTCGTCGTCGACGATCGAGCCCGACAGAACATAGGTCTGCTCGATCTCCACGTGCTCGTGCAGGTCGAGGGCGGTGCCCGGCGCCCAGCGGAACAGCGCGGTAAGAAGGCCGGATTCCTTGTCCTGCAGCAGGATCTTCATGTCGATGCCCGGCGTGGGCGTCGGCTTCCAGGGTAGCGACTCGACGCCGACATATCGCGAAGCCAGCGGTGCGAGGGCGGCTTCATGCTCGAGAAAGGGGGTGTGTGCACTCATGGTGACCTCAGGCTTGGGGTTGGTTGGATACGGCGCCGGGGCGCCAGTTCGGCTCGCGCTTGTGCAGGAAGCTGTCGATGCCCTCGGCGGCTTCCGCCGACGACCACATTTCGGCGACCAGTGCGACGGTATAACGGAAGCTGGCCTCGGCAGGCTCGCGGTCCACGAAATCCACCAGCCGCTTGGTGGCGGCCACGGCGCCGGGGGCGCAGCGCAGGAACAGCTTCACCTGCCGCTCGACGGCCGCGTCGAGCGCCGCCTCGTCGTCCACGACCTCATGCAGCACGCCGAAGCCCAGCGCTTCCTGTGCCGAAAATACGCGGGAGTTGAGGAAGACGCTGCGGGCGTTGGAGACGCCCATTTTGCGCACCACGTAGGGCGAGATCATGCTGGGCATCAGGCCCAGGCTGGCCTCGGACAGGCAGAACTTCACGCCGGCCGGCGCGATCGCGACGTCGCACACCGACACCAGCCCCAGGCCGCCGCCGAAGGCCGCGCCGTTGATGCGGCCGATGAGCGGCTTGGAGAGACGGTCGAGCTCGCCCAGCCACAGCGCCAGCTTGCTGGCCTCCGCGAGCCGCTCGGCGTGCGGGCGCTGCGCCTGGCTCTGCTGGTATTTGAAGTCACCGCCGGAGCAAAACGCGCCGCCGGCGCCGCTGAGTACCACGACGCGAATGGCCGGGTCGCGGTCGATCGCGGCGACGACTTCCCGGGCCTCGTCGTACATGGTGCCGTTCATCGCGTTCTTCGACTCGGGGCGGTTCAGCGTGAGGCGGGCGACACCGTCGGTGCTTTGGCTAAAGAGGATAGTTTCGTGGGGCATTCGATTCCCTGCAAGCTGGACAATTAAACTAACGACTGTTCGTTAACCTTGTGGAATGATACGGGAAACCCCGCTTTTGTCAAAGCCCCCCGGGGTTGATTCGCTTGACGTCCGCCAAGAAAAACTCTTAGACTAACGACTGTTCGTTTGTAACAGGAAAAAATGGTATGACGCATGGCTCGGTCAGGCAGCAGTTGGACGCACGGCTGCGGGACGTGATCGCTCGCACGTCGCCGTGCGAGCGCTTCCAGCGCCTGGACGACGAGAAGACGTTCGATCACGAATTGCACGCGGCTCTCGGCGCCATGGGTGTCTGGGGGCTGGGGGTTGCGCGCGACTGGGGCGGCGCGGGCGGAGACACGGTGGACCAGGTCATCGCACTTCGTGCCCTGGGTCATCATGCGACCTCGATGGGCATGTTTGGCGTGGTCAATTTCCTGTGCACCCGCATACTCGCCGCGAATGCCGACGCCGGGCAGCGCGACCGTTACCTGCGTCCGCTGGCCCAGGCGCAAGTCAAGGGCGCGTTCTGCCTGACCGAGAAGCAGGGCGGCACGGACATCCTGCGCCTGATGGAAACTCGCGCGACGCGCGAAGGCGGCGATTACCTGCTGGCAGGTACCAAGACCTGGATCTGCGGCGCCGATATCGCGGATTTTCTCATCGTCGTCGCACGCACCTCACCCGGCAAGACCGATGGCATTTCGATGTTCATCATCCCGCGCGATACGCCGGGGATGACGGTGCGGCGTCTGAACACTTTCGCGGTCAATGGCTACGCTGCGTGCGAAGTCCACTTCGACAGCGTGAAGGTGCCGGCGGAGAACCTGCTCGGTACCGAGGGGCAGGGCTTCCGCCAGCTGCTGGCGATGCTCAACGCGGAACGCCTTAGCGCCTCGGGCAACGCCGTGGGCATTGCGCAAGGCGCCCTGGCGGTGGCGTCCGCCTACGCACGGGAGCGCAAGGCCTTCGACAAGACGCTCTCGCAGATGCAGGCCGTACAGCACAAGCTGGCCAATGCGGCCCTGGCGTACGAACTGGCGTGGACCTATCTGGTGGCGGCCGCCGAAGCCAATGACCGCGGCGAGGCCATCGACGTTGCAAGCTCCATGGCCAAGCTGGCCGCGGTGAACGCCGCGCAGCAGGCCGCCGACACGGGCATGGAAATCCTGGGTGCCGCGGCGTTCGACATGGACAACCCCATGCAGCGCTACTACCGCGACTACCGCCTCTACGTGATCGCACCATTGAACAACGACATGTCCCGCAGCCTGATCGCCGAACGTTACTTCGGCTTCGGCCGGGGATTTTGACCGGAAGGCCTCCCCATGGATCTCGACATTCCGCAAAACACGATGCCGGACATCATGGCGCACCACGCCTACCATTCGCCGGACAAGACCGCGCTGGTCTTCGGCGAACGCAGGGTTTCGTGGGGCGAGATGAACAGGGGCATCAACCGCGTGGCCAACCGGCTGCTGGCGGCAGGCATCGCACCGGGCGACAAGGTCGCCACGCTGATGCGCACCTCGCTCGAGCACTTCTTGCTGATGTTCGGCGCGATGAAGGCAGGCGCGGTGATCGTTCCGCTCAGCGCGCTGCTGGCGCCCGAGCAGATCTGCGGCCTGATCCGGGACGCCGAGGCACGCTTCGTGTTCACCGACGAGGATCACCAGGCGATGCTGGAACCCGGCATGAAGAGCCTGGGCAGCGTGCGTGCCGATGGCTTCTTCAGTACCCGGGCCGCCGGAGCGTGGGGCAGCCTTGCGGACTGGCTGCAGGGGGCGTCCGAGGAGGAACCTCCTGTGCGGCTGATGCTCGACGACGAGGCCAACATCAGCTACAGCTCGGGTACCACTGGCGTGCCCAAGGGCGTCGTGTACACCCATCGCGCCCGGCAGCATTTCGGATCGGCCTACGCGTGGCACATGCAGGCGAGCGGGGCATCCGTAGCCGTGTCCACGGTGGCCCTCTATTCGAACGGAACTTCCATCGTCATGTACCCGCTGCTGTACGCTGGCGGCACGCTGGTCTTCATGGACGGCTTCGACGCCGGGCATTTCCAGGAGCTGGTGGCGCGTGAGAAGGCCACCCACACCTTCATGGTGCCCACGCAGTTCGTGAAGCTCTTCGCGCATCCGGAGTTCGGCCGTCACGACCTCTCCAGCATGAAGGTCTACATCACGGCGGGCTCGCCGATGCGGCAGGACCTCAAGCAGGAGGTGTTCCGCAAGCTCGGCCCGCGCCTGGGCGAGTTGTATGGCCTGTCCGAAGGCGGCGTCGTGATGAGCCGTCCGGACGAGCAGATCGAGCGCCCGTTGTCGGCGGGCAAGCCGCTGCCGGGTTTCGAGTGCCGCATCCTCGGGCCCGACGACCGCGAGCTGCCTCGCGGGGAAACAGGGGAGATTGCTTTCTATGGCGGCTGGATGATGCGCCGCTACCACGGCCGCCCCGAGCAGACCCGCGAGGTGATCTGGCGTGACGCGCGCGGCCGCAGCTTCGTGCGCTCCGGCGACATCGGCCGCATGGACGGCGACGGCTACCTCTACGTGGTCGATCGCAAGAAAGACATGATCATCTCCGGGGGATACAACATCTTCCCGGCCGACATCGAGGCCGTGGTCGGCGAGCACCCCGACGTGCTCGACGTGGCCGTGATCGGCGTGGCGCACGCCGTCTGGGGCGAAACGCCGCTGGCTGTCGTGGTGCCGCGCGAGGGGAGGGCCGCTGACGCGGAGCAGATCCGCGAGTGGGCCAATGCCAAGCTGGGAAAGACCCAGCGTATCGCCGCTGTCGTGCTGCGCCCCGACTTTCCGCGCAATGCGCTCGGAAAGATCCAGAAGGGCCAGCTGCGCGCTGAGTACCGGGACCACCGGCTCGCGAAGTAATTCGTCCAACCATCCACCAACGCCAGTTCCAACCTAGACAAAGGCTCGATCATGATTTCACGCCGCTCCGTTCCCTTGCTCCTGGCCGCGTTGTTCGCGGCGAACCTCGCTTTCGCGCAACCTGCCAAGACGGTCAAGATCGGCGCCATCTATCCGATGACGGGCTCCGCCTCGTTCCTGGGCATCCCCGAGGAGCGGGCGCTTCGCATGCGGCTGGACGAGGTCAACAAGGCCGGCGGCGTGAACGGCCACAAGCTGGAACTGATCGTCTATGACACCGAGGGCAACGGCACCAAGGCCGTGCAGCAGCTGCGCCGCCTGATCGAATCCGACAAGGTGGACGTCGTGTTCGGCCCCTCCAGCTCGGGCGAGGCGCTGCAGACCATCGAACTGGTGAACGAGGCCAAGGTGCCGCAGATCGCGCACGGCGGAACCGAAAAGCTGGTCACCCCCACGACGAAGTACGTCTTCAATTCAGTGCCGACCGACCGTGTCGCGATCGCCTACGTCCTGTCCTTCTTCAAGAAGAAGGGCTACAAGACGATCGCTTTCATGAGTTCGGCCGACGGCTACGGCCAGTCCGGCAAGAACGTGCTGGAGTCGCTGCTGCCCGAGTACGGCATGAAGATCGCCACCGCCGAAGAATTCAACCGGCAGGACGCGGACATCACTGCCCAGGTGCTGCGCGCACGCCAGAGCGGCGCGGACGCCATGCTGGTGTGGAGCGCCCTGCCGGCGCCCACCATCATCGCGCGTAACGCGCATGCCGTGGGCTACGACAAGCCGATCTTCGTGGGCTACGGTGCAGCCTCCAACGACCTGGTCGACAAGGCGGGCCCGGCTGCCGAGGGCCTGTACATCTCGTCGTTCCGTTTGCTGGCGCCCGGCAGCTTGTCGGAAAACGATCCCGTCCGCCCTGTGACGATGAAGATCTACGCCGACTACCTGGCGCGCTACAAGGAAGCCCCGGCCAACTTCGCGCAGCACAGCTACGACGCCGCCCTCATCCTGGAATCGGCGATCAAGAGCATCAAGGGACCCGTCAATCGTGAGACACTTCGCGATGCGATAGAGAAGGTCAACGTGGTCGGCGCCAACGGGCACTTCAGGTTCTCGCCCACCAATCACGGCGGCCTCGACTCCTCTTCCAATCCCCTGGTCATGTTGAGATATGTCCAGGGCAAGTGGCAGATCGCGCAGTAGCATGCCCCAAAACGACGACCATCAACTCCTGGACCGCCTGCTTGCAAAGCGCAGCAGCTGCCGCGCGTTCGTGCCCACACCGGTGCCCGAGGCCACCATACGGCAGGTCCTCAGAACCGCGCAGCGCACCGCGTCGTGGTGCAACGCACAGCCTTGGCGGGTCGTCGTGACACGGGGCGAGGCGACCGACCGCTTCCGGCGTGCCTACGCCGAAGCCGCCCTGGCGACGCCACCGCATCCCGACTTCGCCTTCCCGGTGGAATACCTCGGCGTTCATCTCGAGCGGCGGCGCGAATGCGGCTGGCAGCTCTATGAAAGCATGGGCATTGCCCGTGGGGACCGTGACGCGGCGCGCCGCCAGGCGTTGCAGAACTACGAGTTCTTCGGCGCCCCGCATGTCGCGATCATCACGTGCGAGGCGCATTTGGGCGTGTACGCCGCCGTGGACTGCGGTGCCTACGTAGCCAACTTTCTCCTGGCCGCTACATCTCTGGGCCTGGGATGCATTGCGCAGGCGGCGCTGGCCTCCCACCCGGATGCGGTCCGGCAGCACTTCGGATTGCCGGAGAGCCAGAAGGTGGTGTGCGGCATCTCGTTCGGGTTTGCCGATACCGCACATCCGGCAAACTCGTTTCGCACTCGCCGTGCCGCGCTGGAAGAAGTGGTCACCTGGGTCGATTGACGCAGGCGCGACGAATCAATCCTCCAGCGCGATGACGGCGCGTCCCCGGTTGCGGCCCTCGATCACGTCGTCGATCACCTGGGGCAGTTCGGCGAAGGATCGCACCTGGCGGATGCTGTCCAGGTGTCGCGGCCGCAGGTCGGTCGCGAGGCGGCGCCATACATGTTCGCGCAGCGCGGGCTCGTTGTCCGAGTTCACGCCGATGAGCCTGAGGCCGCGCAGGATGAACGGCATGACCGTGGTCGTGAGCTCGACGCCCGCCGCATTGCCGATGCTGGCGATCACGCCGTCCTTGTGCATCGTGCGGGTGAGGGCGGCCAGCGGTTCGCCGCCGAGGGAATCGACCGCAGCAGCCCATAGCGCCTTCTCGAGCGGCCGTGTCGCGGCCGGCAAATCGGCGGCGGCAATCACCTCCTTGGCGCCCAGGTCCTTCAAGTACTGGGCCTGGGCAGGCTTGCCCGTGACGGCGACAACTTCGTAGCCGCGCTGCGCAAGGATGTCAATGCTGATGCTGGCAACACCGCCAGTGGCCCCGTTGACGAGCACCTTGCCGCGAGCGGGCGCCGTGCCGTTGAGTTCCATCAGATCCACCGCCAGGGCCGCCGTGTAGCCGGCGACGCCGATGGTGATCGCGTCCAGGCTGCTCAGCCCGTTGGGCACATGGTTGACCCAATCGGCAGGAACACGCGTGAGCTGCGCATAACCGCCATGCTGCGCCACGCCGAAGCCGTGGCTGTGCACGATGACCTCGTCGCCGGCCTTGAATCGCGCGCTCTGGGACGATTCCACCACGCCCACCGCATCGATGCCGCCGACGCACGGAAAGCGGCGGATGATCTTGCCCTTGCCCGTCGCCGCGAGCGCATCCTTGTAATTCACACTGGCGTGGCTAATGCGCACCACGACGTCGCCGGGGTCGAGCTGGCTGGCGTCCAGCGTGGTAAAACCGGAGCGCACGGCGTCGGCGCTGCCCTCGATGAGATAGGCCTTGAATGAGTTCATGATCGTTCCTTCAAGGTAAATCTTACCCCCGTCCCTGGGCGCCGACCCGCCAGTCCGCCAGCCCGCCAGCCATAGGAAGGAGCACCATGTTCTTGCAGACGCCCCCCGACAGCGAAGGCGCATCGCGCCTCTTCCAGCAGGATATCGACAGCCGCGGCCACGTGATGAACCTCAGCCGGGCCTGGGCCTGGCGCCCTGATGTCGCGGACTCTTTCCTGGCGTTGCGCACCTTGCTCACCTCGGATTCGAGCCTGACGGCCAGGGAGCGGGCCATCCTGGTTTGCAGCGCCGCATCGAGCCTGGGCGACGCCTACTGCTCGCTGGCGTGGGGCAAGATGCTCGCGGCGGCATCGGACGGGCCGACCGCGGCCGCCGTCCTGCGGGCGCCGGATGAAGCCAGCCTCGCGCCTCGCGAGATGGCGCTCGCCCGATGGGCGCGGCAGGTCGTGAATGACCCCAACGGCACGGCCGCGAAGGATGTCGAGTCGTTACGCGCGGCCGGGCTTTCGGACAAGGAGATTTTCGAGGCCACCGTATTCGTGGCATTCCGTCTCGCCTTCGCGTCCGTGAACGACGCCCTTGGCGTCAATCCCGACTGGCAGATCGCGCAAGCCGCGCCTGCCGAAGTGCGTGACGCGGTGACCTACGGGCGCGCAGTCGCCGTACAAGAGTGAAGAACCGCGAAGTCGAAGCGGCCAAGGCGACGGGCCGTGGACGGCCCTTAGGCAGCGTTAGCTCGTTCGACGCATCGAACACCCTCACTGGTGGATGGATCAGGGCGGCGGGGCGCTCTACGCAGCGACATCAAGGAGGAGCCGCCCTCCCGGCGGCGGGGGACAGTCGCGGAGTAGAGCGCACCGTCGCCCTGATCCCGCCACCCCCCGCAGACTATGAGCACTAGCGCCGTTCGGGCCCGATTCGCGCCACCGCATCGATCTCCACGAGCGCGCCGAGCGGCAGGCGCGACACCTGCACGCAGGCGCGTGCGGGGTAGTCGACCGGGAAGTAGCGCGCGTACACGGCATTCACGGCGGAAAAGTCGTCCATGTCCGTGAGGTATACGGTCGCACGCACCACCGACTCAAGCCCCGTGCCCGCGGCGTGCAGGATGGCCTTGATGTTGGCCAGGGCCTGGTCGGCTTGCGCGGCTGCGTCCGCGCCCACCATGTTGCCGGTCTCGGGGTCGAGCGCAACCTGCCCTGAAGTCCAGACCCAGCCATCCATGACGACACCCTGCGAGTAGGGGCCCTTCGCGGAAGGCGCCTCGCGGGTGTGGACGATCGATTTGCCCATGCGAGTTCCCCTTGACATTCATGAAACGATCGCATCGAGTTCCGGGCGCATGCGCACGCTCTCCACGGCGCTGGGCTCGTTGCGCGCGCCCACGAAGACTGCGGGCTGCGTCTTGCTGCGGTTCACCGCCACATGCGGCACATTGGGCGGGATGAACAGGTAATCGCCCGGCCCCGCGATCTCTTTGTGTTCGAGGTGCTCGCCGCTCCACAGCTCGATCTCGCTGCCGCTCAGCACATAGAACGCAGATTCGTGAAGCTCATGCACATGGGCGCGGGTCCGCTCGCCGGGGGGCAGCGTGACGACGCCGAGGAAGAGGGTGCGCGAGCCGGCTGTCTCGCCGTTGATGCCGGGCGCATAGACGGTGCCTTGCGGGCTGCGGAAGGGCTGGCCGGCGCGCACGACTCGGGCTGCGGGGGGTGTGACGGTGGTGTGCATGTTTGTCTCCTTTGAATTCGCCTGATGGAAGACTAGTCGCGCGGTGGCAAGGAGTCATGAAGGTTCTCCGAAATCTTCCGAAACCGGCACCTCTAGAATCTGGCGATGCTCGAACAGCGCTTGGTGTTTGGCCCGTTCACCCTGGACGCAGACCGAGGTGCGCTGCTGCGCGAGGGCCGGCCCGTCGGCATCGGGCAGCGGGCCGTCCTGCTGCTGGCGGCCCTGGCCCGTGCCAACGGCAACGTGGTGACCAAGGCCGAGCTCATCGATGCCGCATGGCCGCGCGCCGTGGTGGAGGAGAGCAACCTCACGGTGCAGATCGGCGCGTTGCGCAAGCTCTTGGGCAACCCCGCGGAGGGTGGCGAGTACATCGCAACGGTGGCGCGCGTGGGATATCGCCTGGGCGTTCCCGTGGCGCTGCGCGAGGAAGAGGTGGCCCCTGCCGCAGCGCCTTCGATCGCCGTGTTGCCGCTGGTGAACCTGAGCGGGGACCCGCAGCAGGAATACTTTGCCGACGGCGTGACCGAGGACATCATCATGGCGCTGTCGCGCTTCAGGTGGTTCCAGGTGATCGGCCGCAGTGGCAGCTTCGCCTTCAAGGGCGTGCACGGCAGCGCGCGCGACGTGGCTCGCAAGCTGAACGTGCGCTACGTCCTGGAGGGTAGCGTGCGACGGTCGCCCGCACTCGTTCGCATTTCAGTGCAGCTGGTCGACGCGGCGAGCGAAGGCCAGCTCTGGGGCGAAAAATACGAGATCGGGCTGACGGAAGTCGGCTCGGTTCAGGACGCGATTGCCCAGCAGGTCGCCGGCGCCGTGGAGCCCGAACTCTTGCGCCTGGAATCTGCCGCCGGGGCGGTTCGCCGGCAGCAGGGCGACCCGACCGTGCGGGATCTCGTGCATCGCGGCACATGGCTCTTCCACCAGGTCACGCGGCCAACGCACCTTCAGGCACGTGAGTTGTTCCGCCAGGCCTGCGCCGCCAACCCCGCCTTCGGTCCCGCGCACTTCTGGCTGGCCCGCGTGAGTGCCGGCATCGTCGCCTATGGCTGGAGCGCCACGCCCGAGGCGGACCTGCAGGAAGGGATAGCGTCAGCCATCCGCGCGATCCACGCCGACGAGAAGGATCCGTATGCGCACTACGGACTGGCCATCGTCAGCGTGTACGCCGACCGTGTCGACCAGGCCATTCGCGCGGCCCAGCGGGCCGTGGAGCTGGCGCCCGGCTTCGCGCTGGGGCATCTCGTCCTGGGCATGGCGCGCCTGCACTCCGGCGATGCGCAGAGTGCCATCGCGCCGCTCACGCGGGGCCTGCAGCTCAATCCCTTCGATCCACAAAATTTCGTCTGGTACAACACGCTGGCCTATGCCCACCTCTTCGCCGGGGACGCAGGCGCGGCCTTGCAATTCGCAGCGCGTGCACAGGAAGTGCGGCCCGATTGGTCTCCCGCTGTCGTGACCGAAATGTGCTGCCACGTGGCGCTGGGCCGCGTGGATGCAGCACGTGATGCGCACCGCAGGCTGTCGGCGATGTCTACGGCGACTGGGGACACGCTCGCGCCGCTTAAACAACGCAACCCGCATTGGGCGGAGGCTATGGCCGGCTGGTTGCAGTCTGCTGCCGGCTAAAGCCCCGTGAGTAACTGCGCGATCGGCAAGCAAGCAAGCGCAGTCCCGCAACCAACCCCGCTCGCGTCACCGGCCCGTCGGAAGCGGCGGCCAGTTTTCTTCCAGCTCGTAGACAATGGAGCGGGCCAGGCCTTCGAGGTCCGGAAAGAGCGTGGCCTGCGTGATGTTCATCCGGTAGAGCTCGTGCATGGCCTCGGCGCGCACCTCCGGGCCGATCACCACCCGCTCGACCAGCACCTGGCCACGGGAATATTCGCCCAGCAGAACGTCCAGCGGCTTGTCCAGCACGCCGGGTACGACCAGTAGCCCGGATTGCGCGACGAGCCGGCGGTCCATCTCCCGTGGTTCGCCGAACCACACCACCGGCAGCTTGTTGATCGCGAAGTGCCGCTCGAAGTTGCCGGGCACGCGCGGGTCGATCGCGTCGCGCGTGAGGCTGGGGTCGAAGTCCGGCCCGGCCGCCCAGATCCACGGCGTGTTCAGCGCGTACACAGCCGCGGGCACGCGCGCCTTTTCCAACGCGAAGAATGCGGCCACGAAGGGCGACTTGGTGAAGTCGAGCAGGCGTGTGGGCGCGCCGTGGTGCTGCATCATCGCCAGGCAGCGCAGGTCGTCGACCAGCGCCGACTTGTCTGTCAGGTACACGTGGGCCTTGCGGCGGAAGATGCGGATGGCCCGCTCTTCGCGCTGGCTCCACTGGTCGGGCGGCACCTGGTTCTGCAACAGCCGCCGGGGCAGGGCGCTCAGCAAGGGCCAGCTGGCGTCGACCTGCCCTCTGAAGGCCCAACCGTCGCGCGTGGCGATGTAGTCGTTGAACTGCGACCAGGACTGTACGCGGATTTCTTTCATGGGCGCGATTTTGCTCCCGTCGGCTGCCCGGCTTCCCGGTAGTGCGAGCGGATCGCTTCGACGAGCGCCTGCGCATAGGCCGGCAAACTTTCGTTGTCCCGCACGAGGATGTATCGCTCGCGGACGCTCCAGGCGTCCGTCAGCTCGACCAGCGCGAGGTTCATGCTGCCCTGATTGCGGCGAGCCGCGCTCTCGGGCACGACGCCCACGCCGACGCCGGCGCCGATCATCCGGCACATGGCGTCGAAGCTGCTCAACTGGATGCGCAGCTTGAGCTGCCGGCCCAGCTGGCTCGTCATGTTGGACAAGAAGGTTTCCAGCGTACTGCCCTGCTGCATGCCGACGGCGTCCTCGTCTAGCGTCTGCGCGAAGCCGATGCGCTTGCGTCGCGCGAACGGGTGGCGGCGCGAAGTGACCAGCACCAGGCGGTCGGTGCTGAAGTGAATCGAGCGGAGGTTGAGCGTATCGACCGGCCCGGCCACGATGCCGATGTCCGAGCGGCCCACCAGCACCCCCCGTGGAATCTCAGCGTTCGGTTTTTCCTGAAGGTCGATGCTGACCCGCGGGTTGGCCGACAGGAAGCCCGGCAGGATTTCCGGCAGGAAATCGGTCACGGCCGTGGTGTTGGCGAACACCCGCACGTGGCCGCCCAGCCCCTCGCCGTACTCCAGCAGGTCTGAGCGCAGCTGATCGGCCTGCCGTAACACGCCGCGCGCATGGTGAAGGAACGCCTCACCGGGCGGCGTCAGTCGAACGCCCCGGGCTTCGCGGGTGAACAGCAGCAGGCCGGACTGGGCCTCGAGCGCCTTGATGCGGGCGCTGGCGGCGGCCAGCGACAGGTTTTGCCGCGCCGCCGCGCGGGTGAGGTTGCGCTCCTCGGCCGTGAGCACGAAAAGGCGCAGGTCCGTCAGGTCGAATTGAATGGGAGGTGCTGCCAAGCCTTCAGTTTATCCGAAGGCTCGCTTCCAAATTCGCAGATGGCGCCGCCGGGCCAAATCGGCCACGATGGAGGGTGCCAACTGGAAGACACCCATGCTCAAGACCACCCCCGACCAATACCAGGAAATCCGCGACGCGGTGCGCGCGCTCTGCGCCGAATTTCCCGGCGAATACCACCGCAAGATCGACGAAGCCCGCGCCTACCCTGAGGAGTTCGTCGACGCGCTCACCAAAGCCGGCTGGCTGGCCGCGCTGATTCCGCAGGAATACGGCGGCTCGGGGCTCGGGCTGGCGGAAGCCTCCGTCATCATGGAAGAGATCAACCGCAGCGGCGGCAATGCCGGCGCCTGCCATGGCCAGATGTACAACATGGGCACGCTGCTGCGCCATGGCTCCAAGGCCCAGAAAGAGCTGTACCTGCCCAAGATTGCTTCGGGCGAGTGGCGCCTGCAATCCATGGGCGTGACCGAGCCCACTACCGGCACCGATACGACCAAGATCAAAACCACGGCGGTGAAGAAGGGCGACCGCTACGTCATCAACGGACAGAAGGTCTGGATCTCGCGCATTCAGCACTCGGACTGGATGATCCTTCTTGCGCGCACCACGCCGCTCGCGGAGGTGAAGAAGAAGTCCGAGGGCATGTCGATCTTCATGGTGGACCTGCGCCAGGCCGAGAAGACCGGCATGACGGTGCGGCCGATCCCGAACATGGTGAACCACGAGACCAACGAGCTGTTCTTCGAGAACCTCGAAATTCCCGCGGAGAACCTGATCGGCCAGGAGGGCATGGGGTTCAAGTACATCCTGGACGGGCTGAACGCGGAACGCACGCTCATCGCGGCGGAGTGCATCGGCGACGGCTACTGGTTCATCGATCGCGTAACCAAATACGTGAGCGAGCGCGTGGTGTTCGGCCGCCCGATCGGCCAGAACCAGGGCGTGCAATTCCCCATCGCGGAGAGCTACATCGAGGTCGAGGCGGCCAACCTGATGCGCTTCAAGGCCTGCAGCCTGTTCGACGCGAACCAGCCCTGCGGCGCCGAGGCCAACATGGCCAAGTACCTCGCCGCGAAAGCGTCGTGGGAAGCGGCCAACGCCTGCCTGCAGTTCCACGGCGGCTTCGGCTTCGCGAATGAATACGACGTGGAGCGCAAGTTCCGCGAGACGCGCCTGTATCAGGTGGCGCCGATTTCCACCAACCTGATCCTGAGCTACGTGGCCGAGCACCTGCTGGGCCTGCCACGCTCGTTTTAAAACATGGTTGCCACAAGACCGCTGGACGGCATCACCGTCGTCTCACTCGAGCACGCAATCGCAGCGCCGTTCTGCACGCGCCAGCTCGCCGACCTGGGTGCCCGCGTGATCAAGGTCGAGCGACCCGGCGTCGGCGACTTCGCGCGGGCCTACGACACGCGCGTGAAGGGCATGGCCTCGCACTTCGTGTGGACCAACCGCTCCAAGGAAAGCCTGACGCTGGACTTGAAACAGCCCGCCGCGCTAGCCGTGCTGGAAGAACTGCTGGCGGGGGTCGACGTGCTGGTGCAGAACCTCGCGCCCGGTGCGTCGGCGCGCATGGGCCTGGGCTGGGACGCGCTCAGCGCGAAACATCCGCGGCTCATCGTCTGCGACATCTCGGGCTATGGCGAAGACGGTCCTTACCGCGACAAGAAGGCCTACGACTTGCTGATCCAGAGCGAGGCCGGCTTCCTCTCGGTCACCGGCACGCCCGAGTCGCCTAGCAAGGCGGGCAACTCCGTGGCGGACATCGCGGCCGGCATGTATGCGTATACCGGCATCCTGTCGGCGCTGCTCCAGCGCGGCAAGACGGGGCGGGGCAGCCATATCGATGTGTCCATGCTCGAATCGCTGGCCGAGTGGATGAGCTACCCGCTCTATTACGCATTCGACGGCGCACCACCGCCGCCGCGCACTGCGGCATCTCACGCCAGCATCTATCCCTATGGCCCGTTCGCCGCGGGCGACGGCGGCACAGTGATGCTGGGCCTGCAGAACGAGCGTGAGTGGAAGGTGTTCTGCGAAGTGGTGCTGCAGGACGGCAGCATTGCGACGGACGTGCGCTTCGACAGCAACGCCAGGCGCAATGAACACCGTGACGCACTCAAGGCCATCATCCTCGAAGTGTTCTCCGCGATGACCACGCAGCAAGTGCTGGAGCGGCTCGACGAAGCGCAGATCGCCAATGCGCGGATGAACGACATGGCGGGCCTGTGGGCGCATCCGCAACTGGGGGCACGCGACCGCTGGCGCCAGGTCGGCTCGCCCGTGGGCGACATCCCCGCGATGCTTCCGCCCGGGCGCATCGACAGTTTCGAGTACCGCATGGATGCCATCCCCGCGGTCGGACAACATACCGAAGCCATCCTGCGCGAACTCGGGCGCGGCGACGCGCAGATCGCGGCTTTGAAGGAAAGCGGAGCCATCTGATGACCACGACACGAACAGCAAGACTCGCGGCCTTTGCGGCCGGGCTTCGATACGACGACATCCCGCAGCCGGTGATCCGCAAGGCCGAAGACTTGCTGGTCGACTGGTTCGGCTCGGCCATCGCGGGCAAGGGCGCACGGCCCGTCGAAACCATCGCGACGTTCGCGGGCGCAATGGGCCCCGCCATGCACGCGGGCGAGGGCGCATCCGAGCTGCTGGTACGGCGCACCTTCACCAGCCCCTATTTCGCGGCGATGGCGAATGCGGCTGCCTCCCACGTGGCGGAGCAGGACGACGTGCACAACGGTTCGGTGTTCCACCCGGCCACGGTGGTGTTTCCCCCGGCGCTCGCGATCGCGCAGGCGCGTGGCGCGAGTGGACGGCAACTGCTGGCCGCCGCGGTGGCGGGTTACGAAGTCGGTATCCGGGTGGGCGAATTCCTCGGCCGTTCGCATTACAAGGTGTTCCACACGACCGGGACCGCGGGCACACTCGCGGCCGCGGCGGCCGCCGGCAACCTGCTGGGCCTGGACGCCACGCAGATGTTGCATGCCTTCGGCTCGGCGGGCACGCAGTCCGCGGGGCTGTGGGAGTTCCTGCGCACCGGTGCCGACAGCAAGCAGCTGCACACTGCGCACGCCGCCGCGGCGGGCATCATGGCCGCGTACCTGGCGCGGGACGGCTTCACGGGGGCGGCAGATATCCTGGAGGGGCTGCAAGGCATGGCCGCAGGCATGTCGTCGGATGCCGATCCGTCCCGGCTCGACGACCGGCTCGGAGAACGCTGGGCCACGGTTGAAACCTCGTTCAAGTTCCACGCCAGCTGCCGTCACACCCATCCAGCCGCCGACGCGCTGCTGCAGGTGATCGAGAGCCACCGGCTGCAACCCGGCGACATCGAGCGTGTCGTTACCCATGTGCACCAGGGCGCGATCGATGTTCTGGGGCCCGTCACGACGCCCGCCACGGTGCACCAGAGCAAATTCTCGATGGGGACGGTGCTGGCGCTCGCCGCCCGCTTCGGGCGGGCCGGGTTGCAGGACTTCGCCGATCACTTTCAGGACGAGCACACACAGGCATTGCGCGATCGGGTGAGCATGGAACTGGACGCCGAAGTCGACGCCGCTTATCCGCAGCGATGGATCGGCAAGGTCACCGTGCACACGACCGACGGCCGTGTACTGCATGGCCGCGTGGACGAGCCCAAGGGCGATCCGGGCAACACGCTCAGCCGCGACGAAATCACGGCCAAGGCGCTGCGGCTGGCCGCGTTCAGCGGGGGCGCCACGCCTGCCGAGATGATGGCCGCGGTCGACCGGCTCTGGCACATCGGCCTATCCGCGCGGGTGGGACCGCTGCTCGCCGCCGCCTGAATCGGGGTGGTGAATAGGGTTTGCACGGGATGCAATCCGATGGCGTCTGCCGGAGGATTCGTGGGAACGTATTGATGAAGCTCAACCTGCGGCCACTCGCGCGGTACGTAGTTACCACCTGCACCGGAGGCGCGCGAATCCTAGAATTTAGTCGTCATTTCAGGACGGCTTCACAGGCGACTCAGTTCAACGATTCCCGAGACCCAAGGAGATATCAAGCATGACGATCCATCCCACACGACGCAAAGTACTGACCACGGGGGCGGCTGTTGCAGGCGCCGCGGCGTTGCCGTTCATGGCCCGTGCGCAGGCTCCTATCGTAGTGAAGCTGAGCCATGTGGTGGCGGAGCAGACCCCCAAGGGGCAGGCCTCCATGAAATTCAAGGAGCTGGCGGAGAAGAAGCTCCCGGGCAAGGTGAACGTGCAGGTTTTCCCCAGCTCACAGCTGTTCGGCGACGCCAAGGAACTCGAAGCGCTCCTGCTCGGCGACGTGCAGTTCATCGCGCCTTCGCTGTCGAAATTCGACCGCTACACCAAGAAGATCCAGGTATATGACCTGCCCTTCCTGTTCGACGACATCGATGCCGTCGACCGCTTCCAGGCCGGGCCCAAGGGGCAAGAACTGCTCAAGTCCATGGTCTCGCGCGGCCTGCTGGGCCTGGGCTACTGGCACAACGGCATGAAGCAGCTTTCCACCAACAAGGACAAGCTGACGCGGCCGGACGACGCCAAGGGCCTCAAGTTCCGCATCCAGGCTTCCGACGTGCTGGAGGCGCAGTTCCGCGCGTTGGGCGCCAACCCGCAGAAGATGGCCTTCTCCGAGGTGTACCAGGCCCTGCAGACCGGCGTGGTCGATGGGCAGGAAAACACCTGGTCGAACATCTACTCGCAGAAGTTCCATGAGGTGCAGAAGACGATCGCCGAGACCAACCACGGCGTTATCGACTACATGGTCGTCACCAACGCCAAATGGTGGGACGGCCTCGCGCCCGATGTCCGCAAGGGCCTGTCCGAAGCCATGGCCGAGGCCACCACGTACGGCAACAAGATCGCTGACGACTTCAATGCGGCCGATCGCAAGAAAATCGCCGATGCCGGCAAGGCCAAGATCCAGAAGCTGTCCAAGGAGGACGTGGCGGCATGGCGCAAGGCCATGGAGCCGGTCTGGAAGAAGTTCGAGGGCGACATCGGGCGCGACCTGATCGACGCCGCCTTGAAGTCCAACAAGTAGGCAACACAGGAAGGGCCCGCTTTGCGGGCCCTTTTCAAATCATGCGCTGGCTTGAACATCTCGAAGAGGGCCTGGTCATCTTTCTCATGGCGGCCATGACCCTGGTCACTTTCATGCAGGTCGTAGCCCGCTACGTGTTCAATTACAGCTTCGTCTGGGCGCTGGAGTTGACCGGCGTCATGTTTGCCTGGCTCATCTTCATCGGCATGTCGTACGGCGTGAGGGTGGGCGCCCATATCGGGGTCGACATCGTCGTCAAATCGCTGGGCCCGCGCGCCGCGCGTGTCGTCGGTTCCTTGGCCGCCGCGCTGTGCATCGTCTATGCCCTCATCGTCACCTGGGGCGGCTACCAGTATGTGAGCAAGATGCATGATGTGGGCATCCTGATGCAGGACATGCCCGTGCAGCAGTGGATTCCCCGACTGGTCATCCCGCTCGGTTTTGCATTGCTGGCCTTTCGCTTCGCCCAAGTGCTCTGGCGGCTCGCCACTGGCCAGGAGGTTCACATGCTCGTCGATGAGGCCAAGGACGCCCTCAAGCTCAAGGAAGACGACGCGGGGGTGCAGAGATGACTATCGCCGTACTTTTCGTCCTGCTGTTCGTCCTGATGGGCCTGGGCCTGCCGATCGCGGTTGCGCTCGGCCTGTCTTCCCTCGTCACGATCATGATGTTCGCCCGCGACTCGCTTGCGTCGCTGTCACTCAAGCTGTACGAGACCTCCGAGCACTACACGCTGCTGGCCATTCCGTTCTTCATTCTTGGCGGCTCGTTCATGACGACGGGCGGTGTCGCGCGGCGCATGATCCGTTTCGCCAACGCCTGCATCGGCCACATGCGCGGCGGGCTGGCGATGGCGTCCGTGATGGCCTGCATGCTGTTCGCGGCCGTGTCGGGTTCATCGCCCGCAACCGTGGTCGCGGTAGGCTCCATCGTGATCGCTGGCATGGTCAAGGCCGGCTATCCCCAGAATTTCGCCGCCGGCGTGATCTGCAACGCGGGCACGCTCGGCATCCTGATCCCGCCGTCCATCGTGATGGTCGTATACGGCGCGGCGACGGAAACCTCCGTCGGCAAGCTCTTCATGGCCGGCGTCGTGCCGGGCATCCTGCTCGGCTTGTTGCTGATGGTCGCCATCTACGTGAGGGCCCGCATGCTGGACCTGCCACGGCAACCCCGCGCGTCACTGCGCGACGTGCTCGTTTCCGGCCGGGATTCCCTCTGGGGCTTGCTGCTGATCGTCATCATCCTGGGCGGCATCTACGGCGGAATCTTCACGCCGACCGAGGCGGCCGCGGTCGCGGCCGTGTATGCGTTCCTCATCGCAGTGCTCGTGTACCGCGACATCACCCTTTCCAAGGTGCCGCACGTGCTGCTGGAATCGGGAAAGATCACGATCATGCTCATGTTCATCGTGGCCAATGCGCTGCTGTTTGCGCATGTGCTGACGACCGAGCGCATCCCGCAGACCATCGCCGAGACCATCATCGGCTGGGGCATGCCGGCATGGCAGTTCTTGGTGGTCGTGAACATCCTGCTCCTCATCGCAGGGATGTTCATGGAACCCACGGGCATCATCCTGATCCTGGCGCCGATCCTGTTCCCGATCGCGACCCGGCTAGGCATCGACCCCGTGCACCTGGGCATCATCATGGTCGTGAACCTGGAGATCGGCATGGTGACGCCGCCGGTCGGGCTGAACCTGTTCGTGACTGCGGGGATCACCAGGATGTCGATCATGCAGGTTGCGCGTGCGGCGTTGCCCTGGACGCTCATCTTGCTGGCTTTCCTGATCCTCATCACCTACGTGCCGTCGATCACGCTGGTGCTGCCGAACATGCTTTTCTGAGGTGAGGACGATGAATACGCAAGCCCCGACCCGCCTGGTCACCGACGAGGCCGATTTCTTCCAGGAAGTCATCCCCCTACGAGCCGCGAGGGTGGTGGAACTCGGCTGCGGCAAGGCGGCGTTCGCTCGCTCGCTGCTGCAGCGTGGAATCGCCGTCTCGGTCGACGCGTTCGAGGTCGACGCCGTGCAGCACGCAGCCAACCTGGCCGCGCCGCCCGTGGCCGGCCTGCGATTCGGCATGGCGGGTGCGCAGGCCATCCCGCTGCCCGATGATTCCTGCGACGTCGCTGTCATGCTGAAGTCGCTGCACCATGTCCCGATGGACCTGCTCGATGGCGCACTTTCGGAGACCGCGCGCGTGCTCGTGCCCGGTGGCTGGCTGTACGTGTCGGAGCCCGTCTATGCGGGCGATTTCAACGACATCGTGAAGCTCTTCCACGACGAGGGCGAAGTCCGTGCCGCGGCCTACGCGGCGTTGCGGCGCGCCGCCGATACCGGCGTGCTTCGCTGGGAGCGCGAGCTGTTCTTCGACACGCCGCTGCACTTCCGTGACTTCGACGATTTCGTCGATCGCATCGTGCGCGTGACCCATTCGGACATCGAACTGCCGCCGGCTGTGGCAGCCGACGTGCGACACCGCTTCGAGCGTTTCCAGGGACCCGACGGCGCGCATTTCGTGCGCCAGATGCGCATCAACCTCCTGAGGGCCTGACGGCTATTGCGCCGTCCAGCCCCCGTCCACCGGGATGGCGGTGCCGGTCAGGTTATGCGCGGCGGGTTCGCACAGCCAGGTGACCAGCCGCGCGATTTCACTTGGCAGCGAGGTGCGCAGGCTGGGCTGCTTTTCCTTGAGCAGATCGCGGATGGCTTCCTCGCGGCCGGTGCCGAGCTGCTGTGCCCGCGCGTCGATTTGCGGCTGGATGATGGCCGTCTCGGTCCAGCCGGGGCAGATGCAGTTGACGGTGACGCCGCCGCTCTCGCGGCTGCCGGCGCTGGCATATTCGAGTGCCGCGACACGGCTCATGCCCACCAGCGCGAACTTGGCCGCCACATAGGGTGCCTTGTTGATCGAGGCCACGAGCCCGTGCACGGAGGCGATGTTGACCACGCGGCCGTAGCCGCGCCGCGCCATGTGGGGCAGCGCCAGCCTCATGGTGTCGAAGCAGGCGGACAGGTTGACGGCGATGATGTCGTCCCACTTCGCGCGCGGCATCTCGGCCAGCGGCGCTGTGTGCTGGATGCCGGCGTTGTTGACCAGGATGTCCAGTGGCGAGGCCAGGACCTCGTCCATCAACGCCTGCACTTGGGCCGCCTCGCGCAGGTTGTGCGTGAACACCTCCACGGCGGGGGCGCCCGCCTCCAGCACCGCGGCCTTCGCCTCTTGCGCCTGCGCCGGTGTGGCCAGCCCATGCAGCACGATGGCGCAGCCTTGCCGCGCCAACCCCTGTGCGATGGCCAGGCCAATGCCCTGCACCGATCCGGTTACCAGGGCGCGGCGGCCCTTCAATGGCGTGTCGTTCATGTCTTGCTTTCTTTCAGTTGGTCGCGCAAGGCGGTCTTGAGCACCTTGCCGTAGTTGTTCTTGGGGAGTGATTCGACGATGCGGTACTGCTTGGGCCGCTTGAAGCGCGCGATGTGCTGCAGGCAAACGTCGTCCAGTTGCGCGGCGTCGAGCTGGAACCCCGGCCGCGGCACGACGAAAGCCACCACCACTTCGCCCCATTCCGGATCGGGCGCGCCCACCACCGACACCTCCGAGACGCCCGGCGCCAGCAGCAGCACTTCTTCCACCTCGCGCGGGTAGATGTTGGAGCCGCCGCTGATGATCATGTCCTTGCTGCGGTCCTTCAGGGTGAGGAAACCGTCGGCGTCCAGCGCGCCCATGTCGCCTGTAAAGAGCCAGCCGTCGCGCAGGGCTGCGGCGGTGGCATCAGCGTCGCGCCAGTAGCCGGCCATCACCGTGTCGCCGCGCACCAGCACCTCGCCGACTTCGCCGAGGGGCAGGGGGATGCCTTTCGGGTCCGCAACCCGCACCTCCACCGGCGTCTGCGCCACGCCGACCGAAGCGAGACGCTGCGCATGGCGAGGATGCGCCGTGTCGGCCAGCTGCGCGCGCGAAAGCGCGGTGATGACCATCGGGCTTTCGCCCTGGCCGTAGATCTGGACGAAGCGCTGCCCCATCACGCGGATGGCCCGTTCGATGTCCGCGGCGTACATGGGCGCGCCGCCATACACGATGGTCTTGATCCCCGTGCAATCGGCGCCCGTCGCCTCGGCGTGGTCCACCAGCCGCTTGACGATGGTCGGCGCGGCGAACATCGACAGCCGGCCGACGGTGCCGGCCGCCTCGAAAACTTCCGCCGCGTCGAAGCCGCCCGAGGCCGGCACCACGTGGCGCGCCCCCGCCATCACATGCGGTATGGCGTAGATACCGCCGCCATGCGACATGGGCGCCGCGTAGAAGATGGCATCGAGTGGATCGATGTGGTCCACGTCGACGAAATACGTGAGGCCCATCGTCATCAGGTTGCGATGGCTCAGCATCACGCCCTTGGGCTTGCCGGTGGTGCCGCTGGTGTAGAACAGCCAGGCCAGGTCCGTAGGCGCCCTTGCCACCATCGGCGCGGGCGGCTGCGCAAACATCGCCTCGTACTCGCTGCGGGTCACGTCGATCGTGCGGCCTGGCGTCGGTAGCCCTTGGCCCACATCGGGGGTGATGAAGGCCCAGAGTGCCTGCGAGTGTTCGACGATCCACTCGGCTTCGCGCAGGTGCAGCTTCGCGTTCATGGGCACGACCACCAGGCCCGCCCACCAGGCGCCGTACATCACCTCGAGGTACGCGGGATGATTGCGCATGAACAAGGCCACCCGGTCGCCGGGCTTCAGGCCCGCCGCCTGGAAAGCCGAAGCGAGGCGCGCCACGCGGTCGGCGAGGCCGCCGTAATCGCGCAGCAGGCGGCTGCCTTCGAAGAGGGCGGGGCGGCGCGGGTCGGCACGCGCCACCCGCAGAAGCGATTGCGCCAGGTTCATTGGATGGCCTCCAGGATGGATAACCCCTGACGGTAGCCCGGGACGACGGCCGCTGCTATAGCGTAGAAATACGCCCGGGCCGTCCCCATGGTGGGTCAGCCGCCGCCCACCAGCCGGGCCACGAGCTCGCCGTGGGTCGTGGCCTCGAACTTCTTCATGAGGCGTGCGCGGTGGGCTTCGACGGTGCGCGGGCTGATGCCCAGCTTGCGGGCGATCTGTTTGCTGGTAGCGCCTGTCGCCAGCTGCTGCGCGATCTCGCGCTCGCGAAGCGTGAGCATGGTGGTCACCGGCCGCCGGCGGGAGATGTCCTCGAACATCCACACGGCGCAGGCGAAGGGGTTGGAACGGTCCAGGGCGCGGCCCGCGACATGGCACCAGAACAGCTCGCCGTTCTTGCGCCGCATGATGCGCTCGTCGCTGTACACGCCCGTATCGCGCATCACGGGCAAGCCGAGGTTGCCGACATGCGCAAATTCGTCCAGCGAGGGGTAGAGCGGGGCGAGCGGCTTGCCGACCAGCTCGCCCACGTCGTAGCCGAACATGCGGGCGAAAGCCTCGTTGCAGATCTCGACGACGCGGTCGCGCGACACGCACATGCCCACTGGCGCCAGGTTGAAGGCGAGCTGAAGGGTCTGCTGGGTGTCGGCGGGTGCGGACGTCATGGCCGCGATTCTCGCTGCTCATCCTGCAAGGTACTACTAGCGCATACCTGTAGTGGGCAACGTCAACGTCCCCGAGCGCAGTGGTGGCGTCTTTGGGAGCGGTTGACGGCTGCGCGCAGAGTGCGAAGATGGCCGCCCGGGGAAAAACCGGCCACACCAAGGAGAGCCACCATGTCACTGCGCATCAATGACACCGCGCCCAACTTCAAGGCGCAGACCACGCAAGGCGCCATCGACTTTCACCAATGGATTGGCGACAGCTGGGCCATCCTGTTCTCGCACCCGAAAGACTTTACGCCCGTGTGCACGACCGAACTGGGCTACATGGCCAGGATCGAGCCCGAGTTCACCAAACGCAACGCCAAGCTCATCGGGCTGAGCGTCGACCCGGTCGACAGCCACACCCGATGGGTCGGCGACATCGAGGAAACGCAGAACTGCAAGGTCAACTACCCGGTGATCGCGGACACCGATCTGGCCGTGGCCAAGCTCTACAACATGCTGCCTGCCGAGGAGCCGGGCGGCGCCGATGGCCGCACGGCAGCGACCAACCAGACCGTTCGCTCGGTATTCATCGTCGGCCCCGACAAGAAGATCAAGCTGATGCTGACCTACCCAATGACCACCGGCCGCAACTTCGACGAGATCCTGCGCGTGCTCGACTCGATGCAGATGACCGCCAAGCACCGCGTCGCCACGCCCGCCAACTGGAGGCAGGGTGACGACGTGATCATCGCCGGCTCGGTGACCGATGAGGAGGCCAAGAAGCTCTTCCCGGATGGCTGGAAGACCGTCAAGCCCTACCTGCGCGTTATCAAGCAGCCTGGTTGAGAAGTTACAGCCGGGCCCCGGCGGGCCGGCTTGGCCTCATACTGGGCCGGCCCCATCACCATCGAGATTCATGAACAACCTCGTTCCCCACATCGGCCCCGTCGCCGCGCTCATCGCCGGCATCCTGATCCTGATCATGCCGCGCCTGCTGAACTACATCGTCGCGATCTACCTGATCGTCATTGGCGCGGTGGGCTTGTTTGGCAAATAAATAGGCCCACCCCGAAGCGGCCAAGGCTGCCTCCCCTCACGGCCCGCGATTCTAGGAAGGGTTGTGCAGCGCGTAGAGCTTTTGCATACCGCCCAGCCAGCGGTCGTAGTCCTGCGCCTTGTTGAGGAAGTACTTCGCCACCTCGGGGTGGGGCAGCACGAGGAATTTTTCTTCGCGCATCGTGGCCAGCACGTCGGCGGCCACTTGCTCTGCCGTGAGGACGCCATTTACCCCAGCCGAGCCGGCTCCGCCCTTGGTCATGTCGGTTTCGACCGACTGCGGGCACAGGCAGGAGACGTGCAGCCCGCGCTTGCCGTAGGCGATGCGCAACCACTCGGCGATAGCGACCGCCGCGTGCTTGGTCACCCCGTAAGGCGCGCTCTCGACGATGTTGAGCAGGCCGGCAGCGGATGCCGTGACCACGAAGTAGCCTTCCCCCCGCGAGATCATCTCCGGCACCACCGCGCGCGCGGCCCAGACATGGGCCATGCCGTGGATCTGCCACATCTTGTTCCAGAGGGCGTCTTCCAGCTCGATGCCGCCCATGCGCCCGAGGATGCCTGCGTTGGACATGAAGATGTCCACCGGCCCGAAGCGATCGCGCGTCGCGGCAACGAGCGCCTGGATGTCGGCCTCCTGGCTCACGTCGCATTTCATGGCAGACGCCATCTTGCCGATTTCGTCGGCCACGCACTCCGCCCGCTCGAGATTGACGTCCGCCAACATCACGCCGCTTGCGCCGTCGGCGGCAAGTTTCTTCGCGAGGGCGGCGCCGATACCGCTGGCCGCGCCCGTGACGATGGCGACTTTTCCTTGGATGTCCATGGGTTTCTCCGGTTTGCCCGAAGTATCGCGGGCCGCGCCCGGCATTCAAGCCACGAAGGCGACACTACTTCTTCATCACCTTCTGGGCGTGGACGGCCGCTATGGCAACGCCGGGGAAGATCATGCGGTAGGCCACGGTGCCGATGGCCGCCATCGCGAAGGCAATGGTGGCGAAGAGCAGCCACCATGGCCAGGCTGGCTCTCGCAGTCGGGGCTGGGCAGCGATGCGCCTTGCCGCGGCCGCCCGTGCCTGGGCGCCGGCGATGGACCGGTCATACAAGGCGCGCTTTTGCGGGTCTGAAAGGACGGCATAGGCCTCGTTCAGCGCGGCCATGACGCGGGCGGCGTCGTCGTGGCCCTGCAGCTTGTCGGGGTGATAGCGCTGGGCAAGTTTGCGATACGCGCTGCGCACGCCCTCGGGCGCGGCCTGGCGGCTCACCCGCAGGATGTCATAGTAGGTAGCAATGCTCATGCTATTGAAAGTATAGCGGCGGAGTTGTCGGGCACGAACAGAGGCTGTTTCCTCGGCACAACAGTCGTTTGCTCCGACACGAGTCATGGCAGCTCGTCCTACGCACGTACCGTCGCGCTGCGCCCACCATCGGGTCGAATCCATCCGAAGGAGAGACCATGGAGACGAACGGACAGGACTGCGATGCCCCCAAGCTTGACGAGCGCTCCGTGCTCAGCCGAGACGGCGCGCGAGACGAGGATGCCTATTGGGAGCGGGCGCACAGCCGCGAGCATTACTTCAAGCCCGGCCTGGACTATGAAGACTATGCGCCGGCGTATTGCGTGGGCTACATCGGCCACGCCCAATACGGCGGACGGTTCGAGGATGCCGAGCGCTCGCTGTGCGCGAACTGGGAGCGCATCAAGGGTGATTCGAGGTTGAGCCAGGACGACGCGCTGCTCGCCATGCGCGCGGCATGGGACAGGATGGCCCGACAGGCGCAGCGGACACGGCATGTGGCCCGGCCGTCCGTGGTCGCAGGACTCATCCGACGCTACGTGAGCATTCCTTCTTTCTAGAGCGCGGCTTCCAGCCGCTTGAGAAGGGGAACCTGGGCGGGGTTCATCTTTCGCGTGGCATCGTCCAGCGTGAACCACTCCACACGGTCGATTTCGGGATAGCTTTGCCGCCGGCCGGACCGGGGCGGCCACTCCATCTCGAATGTGTTGCAGCGTAGCTGCGCGGGGTCGAACTCGCCCGCGAATGCCCAGGCAAGGACGTGTTTGCCGCTTTTCTGGACCACCTCGCCCAACGGCAGGAAAGGGGGCGTCGCCTCCATGCCGGTCTCTTCCGTGAACTCGCGGCACGCGGCGTCGAGGGGCTCCTCGGGCGACTCGTACTCGCCCTTGGGGAGCGTCCAGGCGCCGTCGTCCTTACCGCGCCAGAAGGGGCCGCCGGGGTGCGCCAGCAGCACCTGAAGCCTGCCGGCGGCGTGGCGGTACATGAGTAAACCGGCGCTGCTCTTCATGTGCGCAAGGTTAGCCGCAAGCGCGGGCGCTAGCTACTAAGTCTTTTCGGTCGTTTCCAGGTTTGAGTCAAACCCCACCGCCATCTTGGTTTCCATGTTTCCTGATTCGTCAACCACGACGTGGCGCGCGTGCCCATCCGGGCCTGTGACCAGAAAGGGCCCGTCGGCTGCGATATGGATCTTGGTTTCAGGCTGCTCGTCTGCCGATCTAACGCGCGACAGGCGGCTCAATGCTTTAGTCAGTTGAGCGTCGGTCATTTTCAGCTCGTCGAGCTTGCCATGCGCGGCCTCTACCGCACGCTGCGCTCGGCTTTGTCGAATACACAGGCCAAGCTTGATTTCGTTCCTGCCTCTATTTCTTCCGCTGCCTCCCGCCGTCGGGCTGTGGTGGCTGGGGCTCCGCGCCCGCGCGCATCTGGCGCTTGCGAAGCATGGCCTCGAGCGCTGTCTGGGCGCCGTTGCCGCTGCGCGGCACCGAGTTGTCCCCCTCGGAATGGGGCTCGGCGGGGATCGGGTCCTGCTTGGGGCGCTCGCCGTTCATGAGTGCCGGCTCCCCGCGGCGTCATCCGCCTCTCCGGTGTGGTGCCGCTGTTGTTGGTCTCGCGAAATCATGTGGGCGAGTGCGCTGGCCGCGCCCTCACCGGACAGGCCGGCGTCCGCCTGCTCGTCGCGCGTTTGCTCGTTCGAGCCGTGTTCTTCCTTAGTGTCCTTGGGCACATTCATACTCATCGATTCGTCTCCAGCAATCCACACGGCACCGAGGCCGCGCACAGGCGTAATTCTGGAAAATTGCCCGATGTGAGGCCGTCGGAACACGGCTGAGCCAGATGTAGGAATCTGCCCAAAACCGGCCAGGGGAAGGCGCTATGCCGCGGCTTCCGCCAGTCCCGCGGCCCGTCGCACCTCGATGCGGATCTCCTCGGTGAGCGTCGCCTTCAGGCCGGTGAACGCGGGCGTGGTCTTGACCGAGTAATGGCGGGGATGCTCGATGGGCACGGGCAGGTCGCACTTGATGCGGCCGGGCCGCGCGCTCATCACCACCACGCGGTTGCCCATGAAGATCGCCTCGTCGATGTCATGGGTGACGAACAGGACGGTCTTGCGCTCCGCTTCCCAGATGCCCTGGAGCAACTCCTGCATCAGCTCGCGGGTCTGGTGGTCCAGCGCGCCGAAGGGCTCGTCCATCAGCAGGATGCGCGGGTTGTTGGCCAGCGCACGGGCCAGCGCCGTGCGTTGCTGCATGCCGCCGGAGAGTTGCTTGGGAAAGTGGTCTTCGAAACCCTTCAGTCCCACCTTGCCGATGAACTGCATCGCGATGGCGTGCTGCTCGGCCAGCGGCATGCCTTTCTCGCGCAGCCCGAAGCACACGTTCTGCAGCACGGTGAGCCAGGGAAAGAGCGTGTAGCTCTGGAACACCATGCCGCGGTCCGCGCCGGGGCCGATCACGGGTCGCGAGTCCAGCTCGATGCTGCCAGTGGTGGGTGTGTCCAGGCCGGCCACCATGCGAAGCAGCGTGCTCTTGCCGCAACCCGATGGGCCGAGGATGGTGATGAAGTCGTTCTCTTCCACCGACAGATCGGTGGCCTGCAGGGCCACGGTGCCGCCGGGAAAGGTCTTGGAGACGCGCGTGATGTCGAGGATGCTCATATATTCGTCATGCCGGACAGGATCCGGCATCCATTTCGCGAGAGGGTGATTGCGTTCGGGCAATGGATTGCGGATCGAGTCCGCAATGACAGCCAATCAGAGCCGCGCCCATGGAAAAAGCTTTCGGTTGAAGGCCTTGAAGGCGAAATCACTCGCCAGGCCGATGAGGCCGATGACGATGATGCCGAAGATGATCTGGTCGGTGGCCAGCAGCGCCTGGCTGTCGGTGATCATGTGGCCGATGCCGCTGGACGCGCCGATCAGCTCCGCGACGATCACATAGGTCCACGCCCATCCCAGCACCATGCGCAGCGTCTCGGCGATTTCCGGCGCGCTGCTGGGCAGCAGCACACGCGTGACGATGCCGCGGTCGGCCGCGCCGAGCGTGTACGCCGCCTCGACCAGGTCGCGGCGCGTGTTGCCCACGCTCACCGCGATCATCAGCACCAGCTGGAAGAACGAGCCGATGAAGATCACCGCCAGCTTCTGCGCCTCGCCGATGCCCGCCCACAGAATCAGCAGCGGGATGAATGCGGAGGCCGGCAGGTAGCGCGCGAAGCTCACGAACGGCTCGAAGAACGCCTCGACAGGTTTGTACGCGCCCATCAGCACGCCCAGCGGCACGGCCAGCACGGCTGCGATCGCAAAGCCGCCCAGCACGCGCCACACGGTCATCCCGATGTCCTTGGCGAAGCCCTGGTTCGCGAGGAGGTCCCAGCCGGACCGCACCATCGTGATCGGGTCGGCCAGGAAGGTCTTGGACACGAACCCGCCCAGCGTGGCCGCCGCCCAGACGAGGAAGAACAGCACGAAGAAGGAGATGCCGAGGTAGATGCGCACGGCTGGCGCAACTGTTTGGAGAGGGCGCAAATGAGCTCCGGGGTATTGACCGTCATTCCGGACTTGATCCGGAATCCACCTCCGAACGCAGACAGTGCTTGCGTCCGGGGCATGGATTGCGGGTCAAGCCCGCAATGACAAGTTCTTGTTATTTCAGGAAACGAGTGTCGGCCAGCTTGCTCATGTCGGGCAGCTGCTTGATGATGCCCGCCTCCATCAGCAGCTCCGCTGCTTCCTTGCTGAACGCCGCATGCTCGCCGGCGAAGAACTTCTGGTTGGCCGCGCGGTCCTGCCAGCGCAGGTAGCCTGCCGACTTCGCGAAGGCCTCGCCGCTTTGCTTCACGTCGGCGCCCATGATCTCGTAGCTCTTCGCCGGGTCCTTCTGGATCATCTCCACCGCCTCGAAGTAGCTGTCGGCCAAAGCCTTCGCAGCCTTCGGGTTCTCCGAGAGGAACTTCGGCGTGCAGCCGAAGGTGTCCATCACCATCGGGTAGTCGAGCGTCGTCGCGATGATCTTGCCAGCCTCCGGCTTGGCGCGCACGGCCGACAGGTAGGGCTCGTACGTCATGGCGGCGTCGATGTCGGTGCTGCCCGCGATCATCGCGTTGGCGGCGGCCTGCGGCTCGAGGTTCACCACCTTCACGTCCTTGGCCGAGAGGCCATTTTTCTTCAGCATCCAGGCCAGCGTGAAGTAGGGCGCCGTGCCGGGCGCGCTCGCCGCGACGGTCTTGCCTTTCAGGTCCGATATCTTCGTGATGTGGGGCTTGACCACCATGCCGTCGGCACCGTAGCTCTTGTCCAGCTGAAAGATCTGCGTGGTGGCGACGCCGTTGGCGTTCCACACGATCCAGGTTTCCACCGTTGTTGCGGCGCATTGCACGTCACCGGAAGCGATGGCCAGGTGCCTGTCCTTTTGCGGGATCTTCTTGATGCTCACGTCCAGCCCGTTCTTCTTGAAGATGCCGGCCTCCTTGGCGAGCGTGAGAGGCGCGAATCCGGTCCAGCCCGAGATCGCGACGGCGACCTTGGTGTCCTGGGCCTGCGCCGCGCAGGCGAGGGCGGCGAGGGAGAGGGCTAGCAGCTTCTTCATGGGAGTCTCCGTGGGGTTGAGGTGTGGTGGCGACGCATTGTTCATGCCAGCTTCAGGGCATGCAATTCGGGAATCTGCTGTTCGATGGCGTGGCCGATATCGCCGGCCGCGACGAGGTGGTGCATCGCCTCCATGTCGTGGGCCAGGCTTCGGTCCTGCATCATCGCGGGCGACACGCTGCGCACCAGTCGCAGGACGCCCTCCAGGCCCGGCGCACTGCGCAAGGGCCGCAAGAACTCGATGCCTTGCGCAGCGGCCAGCAGCTCGATGCCCACGATGTGGGCGCTGTTCTTCAACATGGGTTGCAGGCGGCGAGCGGCGAAGGTCGCCATGCTCACATGGTCTTCCTGGTTGGCCGAAGTCGGCAGGCTGTCCACGCTGGCCGGGTGCGCGAGCGACTTGTTCTCCGAAGCGAGCGCGGCTGCGGTGACGTGCACGATCATGAAGCCGGAGTTCAGGCCCGGCTCGGGCGTGAGGAAGGGGGGCAGGCGCGACACCACGGTGTCCACCAGCATGGCAATGCGGCGCTCGGTGATCGCGCCGATCTCGGCGATCGCGATGGCGAGTGCATCGGCGGCCAGCGCCACGGGCTCCGCGTGGAAATTTCCACCAGAGAGCATCTGCCCCTCCTGCGCGAACACCAGCGGGTTGTCGGTGACCGCATTGGCCTCACGCACCAGCACCTGCGCCGCGTAGCGCATCTGGTCAAGGCAGGCGCCCATCACCTGCGGCTGGCAACGCAGGCAGTACGGGTCCTGTACGCGGTCGTCGTTTTCGAGGTGCGATTGGCGGATTTCGCTACCCACCATCAGGGCCCGATAGGCGGCGGCGCAGTCGATCTGGCCGGGCTGGCCTCGCACCGCGTGGATGCGCGGATCGAACGGGCCGTCGCTGCCGCGCGCGGCGTCCAGCGTGAGCGCACCGGAGATGACGGCCGCTTCGAACAGCCGATCGGTGGCCAGCAGGGCATCCAGGGCCAACGCCGTCGACACCTGCGTGCCGTTGATCAGGGCCAGGCCCTCCTTCGCGGAGAGCTGCAGCGGACGCATCCCCACACGTTCCAGCGCTTGGGCGGACGGCATCCGCTCGCCCTGGAAAAATACTTCGCCTTCACCGATCAGCGGCAGGCTGAGGTGGGCCAGGGGCGCGAGATCGCCGGATGCGCCTACAGAGCCCTGGCAGGGGATCACCGGCGTCAGGCCCAGGTTGTGCATCGCGATCAGCGCGTCGATCACTTCGCCGCGCACCCCGGAGTAGCCGCGCGCGAGGCTGGCCGCCTTGAGCAGCATGACCAGGCGCACCACGCGCTCACCCAACGGATCGCCGACGCCGACGGCGTGCGAGCGAAGGAGCTTGAGCTGCAGCACCGCCAGGTCGTCCTTGGCGATGCGCGTAGTGGCGAGCTTGCCGAAACCGGTGTTGACGCCGTAGACCGGGGCGTCACCCTCGGTCGCCCCGCGCACCAGGTCGGCGCTGGCCTGGATGGCGGCGCGGCACGAAGGCGCGAGCACCACCGGCACGCGCTCGCTTGCGCACAGGCGGCGCAGCTGGGCCAGTGTGAGCTCGCCGGGATTGAGGGTTTCGTTGTGGGTCATCCCAGCATCGGCAGTTTCAGGTTGTTCTCGCGTGCGCAGGCCTTGGCGATGTCGTAGCCCGCATCGGCATGGCGCATCACGCCGGTGGCCGGGTCGTTGAACAGCACGCGCTCGATCTTCTTCGCTGCCTCGGGCGTGCCGTCGCACACGATCACCACGCCCGCATGCTGCGAGTAGCCCATGCCGACGCCGCCGCCATGGTGCAGGCTGACCCAGGTCGCGCCGCTGGCGGTATTGAGCAAGGCATTGAGCAGCGGCCAGTCGCTGACGGCGTCGCTGCCGTCCTTCATGCTCTCCGTCTCGCGATTGGGCGATGCGACCGAGCCGCTGTCCAGGTGGTCGCGGCCGATCACGATGGGCGCCTTCAGCTCGCCGGTCTTCACCATCTCGTTGAACGCGAGGCCGGCCCGATGCCGCTCGCCCAGGCCGATCCAGCAGATGCGTGCGGGCAATCCCTGGTAGCTGATGCGCTGTTCGGCCATGTCGAGCCACTGGTGCAAGTGCTTGTTGTCAGGAAACAGCTCCTTCATCTTCGCATCGGTCTTGCGGATGTCTTCCGGGTCACCCGAGAGCGCGACCCAGCGGAACGGCCCGACACCGCGGCAGAAGAGCGGCCGGATGTACGCCGGCACGAAGCCGGGATAGGCGAAGGCATCGGCGACGCCGAAATCCTTGGCGACCTGGCGCAGGTTGTTGCCGTAATCCACCGTCGGCACACCCATGGCGTGGAACTCGAGCATCGCCTTCACGTGGACGGCGCAGGATTCACCCGCTGCCTGCGTGAGGCGCGCGTGCTGCGATGCGTCCTTCTGCGCGGCCTGCCATTGGGCGACGGTCCAGCCAATGGGCAGGTAGCCGTTGATGATGTCGTGGGCGGAGGTCTGGTCGGTGACGATGTCCGGCCGGATGCCTCCGGCGCGCGCGCGCCGCGCCAGCTCCGGCACGATCTCGGCCGCGTTGCCGCACAGGCCGATGGACACGGCTTCTCTGCGCGAGGTGTGATGCTGGATCATCTGCAGCGCCTCGTCGAGGTCCTTCGCCTGCTTGTCCAGGTATTTCGTGCGCAGGCGAAATTCGATGCGGCTCTGCTGGCACTCGATGTTGAGTGAGCATGCTCCCGCGAACGACGCGGCCAGCGGCTGCGCGCCGCCCATGCCGCCCAGCCCCGCCGTCAGCACCCAGCGGCCGGCAAGCTCGCCGTTGTAGTGCTGGCGGCCGGCTTCCGCGAAAGTCTCGTACGTGCCCTGCACGATCCCTTGCGTGCCGATGTAGATCCAGCTGCCGGCCGTCATCTGGCCGAACATCATCAGGCCCGCGCGGTCCAGCTCGTTGAAGTGCTCCCAGGTGGCCCACTTGGGCACCAGGTTCGAGTTGGCGATGAGAACGCGCGGCGCGCCTTCATGCGTGCGGAACACGCCCACCGGCTTGCCCGATTGCACCAGCAGCGTTTCATCGGGCTGGAGCTTGCGCAGTGAATCAAGGATGGCGTCGAAGCAGGGCCAGTTGCGCGCCGCCTTGCCAATGCCGCCATAGACGACGAGTTCATCCGGGTTCTCGGCCACGGCCGGGTCCAGGTTGTTCTGGATCATCCGGTAGGCGGCTTCGATCTGCCAGTTGGCGCAGGACAGTTGCGTGCCCTGCGGAGCGCGCACCGGGCGCGCCTTGCTGTCAAGGTAGGGGGTTTGGGACAGGTCCGACATCGGGGTGCTCCTTCGATCGGAGCGAATCCTAGTTGTCTATACAACTTGTGTCAACTGGGGTATTCTTCGATCCATGGGCAAAAGCGATCTCCCCGCCTACGAGCAGGTCAAGGCCTGGATCAAGCAGCACATCGGCAGCGGCCAGTGGAAGCCCGGCGACCCGGTGCCGAGCGAAGCCGCGCTGATGCAGCAGTTCGGCATCAGCCGCATGACGGTGAACCGCGCCCTGCGCGAGCTGGCGGCGGAAGGGCTCGTCACGCGCATCCAGGGTTCCGGAACACGGGTGGCACAGCTGCACCGTATCTCCTCGCGCCTGACCATCCGCGATATCCACGAGGAAGTGGTCGAGCGCGGCCATGTGCACACCACCCGGGTGATCCGCGCCGATCGCGAAAAGGCCGGTGCCGAGGTGGCCATCTCGCTGGGGTTGCGTGCGGGCGCAACGGTATTTCACACCGTGCTCATCCATATGGAAAACGGTGTGCCCATCCAGTACGAGGACCGGTATGTCAATCCGACTGCCGCGCCCGACTACCTGGACACCGATTTCACCCAGACCTCGCCCACCTTGCACCTGCTGCGGCATGCCCCGCTGACCGAGGCCAGCTACTCGATCGAGGCCTGCCTGCCGAGCGCACTGGAGGCGAAGGAGCTGGCCATCAAGCGCACCGAGCCATGCCTCGTGATGATGCGCCGGACGGTGAGCGGGGCGCACGTCGCCAGCATTGCCCGCCTCATCTACCCCGGGACGCGCTACAGTTTCGCAGGACAGTTTCAGGCATGACACCATGAGTTGGCACCGCATCGCATTGCAGAGCGTCACCCCCACACCCTGGCGCAACGGTTTCGGGATGACCCGTGAACTGGTGGTCTTCCCCGTGCGCGAGCACTGGCATTGGCGGTTGTCCGTGGCCGAGATATCGCAGGACGGCCCGTTCTCGCGCTTCGATGACGTGGAGCGGTGGTTCGCCGTGCTGTCGGGCAGCGGGGTGCGCCTGGCCATGGACGGGGCGTCGCAGACCCTCACGCGCGCTTCAGCGCCCGTGGTGTTCGATGGCGCGGCGCTGGTGGAGTGTCAGCTGGTGGATGGGCCTACCCTGGATTTCAATCTGATGGTGCGGGAAGGGCGTGGCCGCATGGAGCGCGTGTACGGCGACGTCGCGCAGGCGGTCTCCTCGGGCAGCGCCGTCGCCTTGTGGTCGGGCAACGCCCAGGCCCAGGCGACGTTCGAAGGGCAGACCATCGAGCTGCCGCCGCAGACGCTGGCCTGGCGCCACCTCGACATGGGTGGGCGCGTGCACGTCAGCGCACCGGATGGCGTTTGGGTCGAGATCGCATCGTGAGCGTGCAACTGTGGACGGGCTGCCTTGCGGCCACGATGCAAGCGGGTGCGGCCACGCCTTATGGATTGGTAGAGGACGCGGCGATCGTGGTGGAGGGGGATCGCATTGCGTGGATCGGGCCACGCGACCAACTGCCCGAGCTTCTGCGAAAAGGCTGCGAGCAAGCGCACGATTGTCGTGGCGCGCTCGTCACGCCCGGGTTGATCGATTGCCATACGCACCTGGTCTACGGCGGCGACCGCGCGCATGAGTTCGAGCTGAGGCTGGGCGGCGCGAGCTACGAGGATATTGCCCGCGCGGGGGGTGGCATCGCCTCGACGGTGAAGGCCACGCGCGCGGCCAGCGAAGCGGAACTGGCGGCGCAATCTCTGTCGAGACTGCGGGCGCTGATGGGCGAGGGCGTCACCACCATCGAGATCAAATCAGGCTATGGCCTGGCGCTGGAGCACGAGGCCAAGGCCTTGCGCGTGGCCCGCGCGCTCGCGCGGGAGCAAGCGGTGGATGTCCGCACCACGTTCCTGGGCGCGCACGCCCTGCCGCCGGAATACGCAGCCCGCGCCGACGAGTACATAGACGAAGTGCTGCGGATGCTGCCCGAACTGCACCGGCAAGGCCTGGTCGACGCAGTTGATGCGTTCTGCGAGCGCATCGCCTTCAGCACCGCGCAGACCGAGCGGGTCTTCAAGGCGGCGCAGGCGCTCGGCCTGCCGGTGAAGCTGCACGCAGAGCAGCTGAGCGACAGCGGAGGCGCGCAGCTCGCGGCGCAGTACGGCGCGCTGAGCTGCGATCACCTCGAGTGGCTGGGCGAGGAGGGCGCAGCCGCGATGGCACGCGCCGGCTCCGTCGCCGTGTTGCTGCCCGGCGCGTTTTACTTCCTGCGCGACACGCGCGTGCCGCCGATCGACCTTTTGCGCAAGCTCGGCGTGCCCATGGCGGTGTCGACGGACTGCAACCCCGGCAGTTCGCCTTGCACCTCTTTGCTGCTGATGCTGAACATGGCGTGCACCTTGTTCCGGCTGACGCCGCAGGAAGCGCTGGCCGGCGTGACGCGCCATGCCGCGCAGGCGTTGGGGTTGAAGGATCGCGGCGTGCTGGCGGAAGGCATGCGGGCCGACTTCGCCCTGTGGGATGTGCGCGAGCCGGCGCAACTGGCCTACGCGATGGGCTTCAATCCGCATCGGCAAACAATTTTTGGGGGGAGGCCGCGATGAGTTTCCTGCTGAACCTGGGGTCGTCACCGTTGCTCGTGAGCATGCCGCACATCGGCACGGACATCCCCGATGAACTCCGAGGCGACTATGTTCAGCGGGCCCTGGGCGTGGAGGATGCGGACTGGCACCTGGCGCGCTTGTACAACTGCCTCCCCGCGCTCGGCGCGTCGGTGCTGCGGCCACGTTACTCCCGCTATGTGATCGACCTGAACCGGCCGCCTGACGATGCGCCCATGTATCCGGGCGCGTCGAACACCGAGCTGTGTCCCACACGGTTCTTCAACGGCGACGCGCTGTACCTCGAGGGGCGGGCTCCGTCGGCCGAGGAACGCCTCAGGCGTCGCGAAACGTATTGGCAGCCGTATCACGACGCCCTGGCGGGCGAGCTCGCGCGGATCAAGGCCGAGCACGGCTTCGTGCTGTTGTGGGACGCGCACAGCATTCGCTCCGAGATTCCCTGGCTGTTCGAAGGCGTATTGCCGGACTTGAACATTGGCACCGCGGACGGTGCCAGCGCGCATCCCGCCATCACCCAGGCGGTCGCGGCCGCGGCGGCGCGTTACGGCGACGTGAGCCACGTGGTGAACGGGCGCTTCAAAGGCGGATACATCACGCGCCATTACGGCAACCCCGCGCAGCACGTGCATGCCGTTCAGCTCGAGATGTGCCAGAGCCTTTACATGGGCGAGGAGCCGCCTTACGGCTACAACAGCGCGCTCGCTTCGGGCGTTCAGCCCGTCCTGCGGGACATGCTGGGGGCTGCGCTGGTCGCCTGCAGGGGCTTGTATGGCAAGTGAGGCGCTGCGCTTCTTCGCACCCGCGGCGTGGGTCAACGGTGCATGGGCGGCGGACGTCGTGCTGTGCGCCGGCGCGAATGGTGCATGGAGCGAAATCATCTGTGGTGCATCGGCCGAAGTCCAAGGCGGCGCACAGCGGTTGCCCGGGCCGGTGCTGCCCGGCCTTGTCAACGGGCACAGCCACGCGTTCCAGCGCGCCATGGCCGGCTTGGCCGAGCGCAGCGCCAGCGTGCAGGACGATTTCTGGAGCTGGCGGGATCGCATGTACAGCGCCGCCAACCGCATCTCGCCGGAGCAGCTGGAAGCCATCGCGGCATTTCTCTATTCCGAGTTGCTGGCCGCGGGCTACACGCAGGTTTGCGAGTTCCACTACCTGCACAACGCCCCCGATGGCAGCGCCTATGCCGACCCCGCTGAGATGTCGCTCGCGCTGGTGCGCGCGGCGCAGCGCACGGGTATCGGCCTCACGCTGCTGCCGACGCTGTACATGCGCTCGGGCTTCGCGGCGAAGGGCCTGCGCGAAGACCAGAAGCGGTTTGCTTCGACCCCTGAATCGGTACTTCGCATCGCGCGGGGAGTCCGCGGGCAGGCGGGCGAAAGTGGCCGCATCACTTGCGGCGTCGCGCTGCACTCGGTGCGCGCCGTTGACGAGTCCGCAATGCTGGAAGTGGCCTCTGCCGCCGGGAAGTCGATGCCCGTCCACATCCACATCGCCGAGCAGCAGCTCGAAGTGGACGACTGCATCGCGCGGCATGGCCGCAGGCCGGTTGAATGGCTGCTGGACAAGATTCCGGTGAACGAGCGATGGAACCTGGTCCACGCGACACACTGCACGCCCGCGGAATTGGAGGGCGTGCGGCACAGGGGCGCGTCCATTGTTGTCTGCCCGAGCACCGAGGCCAACCTCGGCGACGGCGTGTTCGACCTGGCCCGGTGGATGGGGCAAAGCGGCAGCTGGTCGATCGGCTCGGACAGCCATGTCACGCGCAGCTGGCAGGAGGAGCTGCGCCTGCTGGAGTACTCGCAGCGCCTGACGCTGCGGCAGCGCAACGTCGCCGCGCGCGCGGCATTGTGCGAAAGCAGCGCGGCAGCGCTGTTCCAGGGTGCGCTCGATGGCGGCGCGGCGGCCGCGGGCGCGCCGCTGGCCGGCCTGGCGCCAGGGCAGCGCGCCGACTTCGCGGTGATCGATTGCGAGTCGCCGTCCCTGCTGGGCGTGCCGTCCAGCCACTTGCTCGACGCGCTCGTTTTCTCCAGTCCCGAGGCGCGCTTCAGCGAGGTGTTCGTCGCGGGGCGGCAGGTGCAGCGGTCCGGCCCGGAACTGCGTCCCGCTTTTGTCCGTGCAATGGCAGCACTCTGGTCCTGAGCGGGCGCGTCAAAACGCGTTGAGCGGGATCTTCAGGTAGCTCACCCCGTTGGCTTCCGGCGGCGGAAAAGCGCCGCCTCGGATGTTCACCTGGATCGACGGCAGCATCAAGTGGGGCATCTCCAGCGTTGCGTCGCGCGCCGTGCGCATGGCCACGAACTGCGCTTCGCTCACGCCGTCGTGGACGTGGATATTGCGCTCACGCTCATCGGCCACGGTGCTCTGGCATTGCGGCTCCCGCTCTTCGGGCGGGTAGTCGTGGCACATGAAGAGGCGCGTTTGCGGGGGCAGATCGAGCAGCTTGCGGATCGACTGGTAGAGCGTGCGTGCATCGCCGCCCGGGAAGTCGCAGCGTGCCGTGCCCACGTCCGGCATGAATATCGTGTCGCCCACGAAAACCGCGTCGCCCACCTGGTAGGCCATACACGCGGGTGTGTGACCGGGCGTCGCAATGGCCTTGAGTTGAAGCTCGCCAATGGGAAGGGTCTCGCCGTCGCTCATCAAATGATCGAACTGCCTGCCGTCTGTGGGAAAGTCAGGCTCGAGGTTGAAGAGGCGTTTGAACACTTGCTGAACGCTGGTGATCGCAAGGCCCGCGACCACCTCCCCGCCCAACTGGTCTCGCAGATGGCGCGCCGCGCTCAAGTGATCGGCATGTGCGTGGGTTTCCAGGATCCAGTGCAGCTGCAGCCCTTGCTGGCGCACGTATGAAATGAGGCGATCGGCGCTGCCGGTGCGCACGCGCCCGGACTTCGGGTCGTAGTCGAGCACGGAATCAATGATCGCGCAGGGCCCGCGCGGCTTGCCGTACACGACGTAGCTGAAGGTGCAGGTCACTTCCTCGAAGAACGGCTGTACATTGGGGGTCATGCCCGACCTCTCATTATATTGATGGATATATTCTAATTTCGGAAACTGTATCTTGTCCCAAGTCAAAGCCGGGGAGTCAGGAATGCCTGCCGAAGCGATAGAGCTGGATGTCATGCGCGAGGCCGCGCAATCGGCCTGCGCGCTGATGAAAGTGCTGTCCAACCCGGACCGCCTGCTGCTGCTGTGCGAACTCGCTGCCGGCGAGTGCAACGTCGGCGAGCTGGAGGGGCGCCTGGGCATCGCCCAGCCCACACTTTCACAGCAGCTCACCGTTCTGCGCAACGAGAACCTGGTTGCCACGCGCCGCGAAGGCAAGAACATCTACTACCGCATGGCCAGTCCGCAGGCGATGGCCGTGATGGAAGTTCTCTACACTCAATTCTGCAAACCACAGCGCCGCAAGAGCCGCAAATGACAATCGACTGGAATCACTTCACTCCCTGGGCCTCGCTCGCAGGCGGCATCATCCTGGGCATCGCCGCCGCTCTGTTCGTGCTGCTCAATGGCCGCGTGCTGGGCATCAGCGGTATCCTGGGCGGGTTGATCAAACCGCAAGCGGGGGATGCCGGATGGCGCATCGCGTTCGTCGCAGGGTTGATCGCAGCGCCGTTGCTGTGGCGCCTGTTCGCGCCGTTGCCGATGCCACGCGTGGACGCGAGCATTCCCGTGCTGGTCATCGCCGGGCTGCTGGTCGGCTGGGGCACACGCTACGGCTCGGGCTGCACCAGCGGCCATGGCGTTTGCGGTCTGGCGCGGCTGTCACCGCGGTCGCTGGCGGCGACGCTGGCCTTCATGGCCGCGGGCTTCGCCACCGTCTATATCGCCCGCCACCTTATCGCATGAAGAGGGCAGCATGAACCGCGTGATCGAATTCTTCGTCGGCCTGCTTTTCGGCCTGGGCCTGATCCTCTCCGGCATGACCGACCCCGGCAAGGTGCTTGGTTTCCTCGACGTGGCGGGTTCCTGGGACCCATCCCTGACGCTCGTGATGGGTGGCGCCGTGATCGTCGGGCTGTTTGCCTTCGCGGTTGCGCGCAAGCGGACGACCACCTTCCTGGGCAGCGCCATGCACCTGCCCAACCGCGAGGACGTCGACCAGCGCCTGCTGATCGGCGCGCTGGTGTTCGGCGTAGGCTGGGGGCTCGCGGGCTTTTGTCCCGGCCCGGCCGTGGTGGCCATGGGCGCGGGCGTGTGGCAGGCCGCGGTCATGACAGCTGCGATGCTCGCGGGCATGGCCGTACACGAGTTGAGCGCGCGTCCCGCGCAAAACGGCACGGTGCTGGAATAGCGCATCCGCGGCCGGCTTCCTTTGCAGCTGGGGACCGCCTCACCGCGCGATCTGCCGCTCCAGGTTGCTGTCGCGCAAGGCCCTGAGGAAGCCCTTCACGGCGGGGGCGAGTTCCTTCTTCTTGCGCGTGATGATGCCCAGGTTGGCCATTGAAATCGGCAGCTGCACCGCCACGATGGCGACCATCCCGTGGTTGGCGTAGTGCTGCGCGACATCCAGCGGCACGACCGAGATCATGTTGCTGGCCTCGAGCAGCGAGGTGGTGGCCAGGATGGAGGAGGTCTCGACGATATCGGGCGGCGCCGACAGGTTGGCCTGCTGCAGAGCTTGTTCGACCCGGCGGCGCATCGGGCTGCCCAGGGGATGCAGGATCCATGTCTGCACCACCAGGTCGGCCAGCGTCACCTCGGGCAGGTCGAACAGCGGATGGCCCGGCCGTGCGACCACGCTCATCGGTTCGCCTTCGAGCTGCTCGACGTCGAGGTCTTCATCGTAGAACTGGTCGGGCAGACGCCCCAGCACGACGTCCAGGTCTCCGCGCAGCAGCGCGGGCATGAGCAGGTCGCTGGTGTCCACCTGCAGCGTGACGCGCACCCGGGGGTTGCCGGCCTTGAAGCGTGCCAGGCCGTTGGTCAGCATCACCGGTGTGGCGCCCATGACACTGCCGATGCGCACCAGGCCGGCCGCCCCTGAGGCCAGCGCGGCCATTTCCTCGCCGGCGTAATCAAAATCGTGCAGTACGCCGCGGGCGTACCGAATCATCACGTCGCCGTAAACCGTGGGCTCCATCCCGCGAGGGTGGCGGTCGAACAAGCTGACGCCCAAGCCTTCTTCGAGTTGCTGCAGCAAGGCGGTGGCTGCAGGCTGTGTGGTGTGGATGGCGGCGGCCGCACGGCGCAGGTTGCGGTGCTCATCCAGGGCGTTGAGCAGCATGATCTGCTGGCTCTTGATGCGCAGGCGCCGGAACTGGCTGGCGGGGAGAACCGGCGGGGCGTCGGCATCGTTCATGGCTATCCAAAAACTCGTATCGCAATATACCAAATGACGATTGGATGCTTATCGGTGCGCGGCCTATCCTTGCCCGTCTTTCACCCCACAGCACAAGGCAACCGTGGCTACGCAAATCACCCATCTTTCCGTCAGGGACATCCGCTTCCCGACTTCCCGCTCGCTCGACGGCTCGGACGCGATGAACGCCGCGCCCGACTACTCCGCGACCTACGTCACCCTGCACACCGATGCGAAGTCGGGCATCGAAGGCCACGGCCTCACGTTCACCATCGGCCGGGGCAACGAGATCTGTGTCGCCGCCGTCAATTCCCTGGCGCCCTTCGTCGTCGGCAAGACGCTGGAAGAGATCACCGGCGACATGGGCGCCTTCTGGCGCAACATCACCACCGGCGACAGCCAGTTGCGCTGGCTGGGCCCGGACAAGGGCGTGATCCACCTCGCCACCGCCGCCATCGTCAACGCCGTGTGGGACCTGTGGGCCAAGGCCGAGCGCAAGCCGGTGTGGAAGCTGCTGGCCGACATGAGCCCGGAGGAGCTGGTGCGTTGCCTGGACTTCCGCTTCATCACCGATGCGCTCACGCCGGAAGAGGCGCTGGCCATCTTGCGCCGCAATGCGCCGGGCAAAGCGGCACGCGCTCAGGAAATGCTGGAGCAGGGCTACCCGGCCTACACCACCTCGGCCGGCTGGCTGGGCTATTCCGAAGAGAAGATGCGCCGCCTGGCCCGCGAAGGCGTTGCCGAGGGCTGGACCCATTTCAAGCAGAAGGTCGGCGGAGACATCGAGGAGGACATCCGCCGCGCCTCCATCCTGCGCGAAGAGATCGGCTGGGATCGCAAGCTGATGATGGATGCCAACCAGGTCTGGGAAGTGGATGAGTCCATCGTCAACATGCGCCGCCTGGCGGCCTTCGACCCTTGGTGGATCGAAGAGCCGACCAGCCCGGACGACATCCTGGGCCACGCCGCGATCCGCGCGCGCATCGCCCCCATCGGCGTGGCCACCGGCGAGCATTGCCACAACCGCGTGATGTTCAAGCAACTGCTGCAGGCCGGCGCCATCGACTTCTGCCAGGTCGATGCCGCGCGCCTGGGCGGCTTGAACGAAGTGCTGGTGGTGCTGCTGATGGCCGCCAAGTTCGGCGTGCCGGTGTGCCCGCATGCGGGCGGTGTCGGCCTGTGCGAGTACGTGCAGAACGTTTCGCTGTTCGACTACATCGCCGTTTCCGCCTCGCTGGAAAACCGGGTGCTCGAATATGTCGACCACCTGCACGAGCATTTCCTCGACCCCGTGGTGATCCGCAAGGGCCGCTACATGCCGCCGCAACGCCCGGGCTACAGCATCGAGATGCACGCCGCGACGCTCGAGCGATTCGAGTTTCCCAACGGCGCGGCCTGGACCGAAGAAGAAGCAGCGCCGTCCAAGGGCAAGCCCGCAGCCGCCGGCAAACCCGAACTGGTCGCCTGATCCTTTCACATCCATTCACAACAGCGAGACAAATCATGAAGTCCAACATCACCCGCGTCCTGGCCGGCCTGCTGTGCACCCTGGCCGTGCAGGCGCCCGCACTGGCCCAGTCCACCTTTCCCAACAAGCCGATCGAATTGATCGTTCCCTATCCGGCCGGCGGCGGCACCGACGTGCTCGGCCGCGCTTTCGCCCTGGCCGCGACCAAGCACCTGCCGCAAAGCATGATCGTCATGAACAAGCCCGGTGCAAGCGGCGCCATCGGCTGGGCCGACGTGATCAACGGCAAGCCCGACGGCTACAAGATCGTCCTGCTGGCCACTGACCTGATGACGCAGCCCAACATGGGCAACACCAAGATCACCTACGAGGACTTCACTCCCATCGCCCGCCTGAACTACGATCCGGCGGCGATCACGGTGCGGGCCGACGCGCCCTGGAACTCCGTGGAGGAGTTCATGGCCGCGGCGAAGAAGGGCGATTTCAAGATCGGCAACGGCGGCAACGGTTCGACCTGGCACCTGGCCGCCGCGGCCGTCGAGGACAAGGCCGGCGCGAAGTTCAACCACATTCCGTACGCGGGCGCGCAGCCGGCCATCCTCGCGCTGCTCGGCGGCCACCTGGACGCGATCACGGTGAGCGCGGCCGAGACCTACACCTACGTCGCGGGCGGAAAGCTCAAGACCCTGGGTGTCATGTCGGACCAACGCATCAAGGGCTTCGAGAAGGTGCCGACGCTCAAGGAGCGCGGCATGGACATCTCCATCGGCACCTGGCGCGGCCTGGCCGTCAACAAGGCAACCCCGCCCGACGTGGTGGCCGTCTTGCGTGCCGCCACCGCCAAGACCGCCCAGGAACAGAGCCTGCGCGACGCGCTGGACAAGCAGAACATGGGCTACGCCTATGCCGAAGGCGATGCGTTCGCCGCCGTGATGGCAAAGGACCATGCGTTCTACAAGACCCTGATCAACAAGCTCGGCCTGAAGAGCCAATAATGCAGTGGCTGCCTGAAGACGGCGTGTCTGGAACATTGGTGGGTCGCGCCTGGGTGCCCGCAGGCAGCCGCGGCCAGCCGGCTGGGCCCGCCGTCGTCACATTCCGCGAAGACGGCGTGTTCGACATCTCCGAGGTCGCGCCCACCATGAGCGGCCTGCTGGAATCGAACGATCCCGCTGCGCTGGTTCGCGCCACGCCGGGTCGCTACGTCGGCAGCGCCGACAGCCTGATGCACAACACCTTGCAGCGCGGCGGAACGGGTCCGCGACTGCTGGCGCCCTGCGACCTGCAGGTGCTCAAGGCCGCGGGCGTCACCTTCGCGGCCAGCCTGGTCGAGCGCGTGATCGAAGAACAGGCCAAGGGCGATGCCAGTCAGGCCGAGGCGATCCGTGCCCGGGTGCTGGGGTTGCTGGGCGGCTCGCTCGCGAACATCGAGCCCGGCTCCCCCAAGGCGCAGGCGCTCAAGGAGTTGCTGGTGCGGCAGGGTCTGTGGTCGCAATACCTCGAAGTGGGTATCGGGCCGGACGCGGAGGTGTTCACCAAAGGGCCTGTGCTCTCGGCGGTGGGGGCGGGCGCCGAAATCGGCATCCACCCCGGCTCGGCCTGGAACAACCCCGAGCCCGAAGTGGTGCTGGCCGTCAACAGCCGCGGCGAAGTCAAGGGCGCGACGCTCGGCAACGACGTCAACCTGCGCGACTTCGAAGGCCGCAGCGCGCTGTTGCTGGGCAAGGCCAAGGACAACAATGCCTCGTGCGCGATCGGCCCGTTCCTGCGGCTGTTCGACGCCGGCTTCTCGCTGCAGGATGTGCGCCGGTGCACGGTCCATCTCGAAGTGAAGGGCAGCGACGGCTTCCTGCTGCGCGGCGAAAGCTCGATGTCGCAGATCAGCCGCGACCCGCTCGACCTGGTGGGCCAGACCATTGGAAAGCACCACCAGTACCCGGACGGCTTCATGCTGTTCCTCGGCACCGCATTCGCGCCGACGCAGGATCGCGGCGAGCCGGGCAGCGGCTTCACTCACAAGCTGGGCGATGTCGTGTGCATCTCCAGCCCGAGGCTCGGAACCCTGGTCAATACCGTGACTACGTCCGACGGCGCCCCGCCCTGGACATTCGGCCTGCAGGCATTCTTCGCCAACCTGGCGGCGCGCGGCCTCTTGTCGCTCAAGTAACCGAAGGAGCCTCGTGAACTCACGCAAACCGCGCATCGCAATGGTGCTGGGAGACCCCGCCGGCATCGGCCCGGAACTGGTAGCCCGCCTGCTGGCCGACCCCGCAACCCTGCAGGCGGCCGACGTGCTGCTGATCGCCGACCGGGCCGAGCTGGACCGCGGCATGGACATCGCCGGATTGCGAACTGAGTATGCGGTCGCGACCTCCGTCGCTTCGGCCGAGTTCTCCCAAGGGCTGCCGGTGTTGGTCGACTATCGCGGCGACACGGAGGGCCCCTTCGAGCGTGCGGTGGCGACGGCCCAAGGCGGCCGCTATTGCCTTGGCACGCTCTCGATGGCGCTGGATGCAGTCCGGCGCGGCATCGCCGATGCCATCGTCTTCGCGCCCCTGAACAAGCATTCCCTGCATGAATCGGGCATGCGCACCAGCGACGAACTCCACTGGTTCGTCGACCAGCTCGGTTTTGCGGGCCCGGTGTGCGAGTTCAACGTGCTCGACGGCTTGTGGACCTCGCGGGTCACGTCTCACATCCCGCATCGCGACGTGGCCGACCAGATCACCGCCGAAGGCGTGACGCGCGGCATCGAGCTGATCCACCGCGAATTGCTGCGCAGCGGCGTGGCGAACCCCCGCATCGCCGTATGCGGCCTGAACCCCCATAACGGCGACAACGGATCCTTCGGCCGCGAGGAGATCGACATCATCCGCCCGGCCGTGGAGGCGGTGCGCGCGCGCGGTGTTCCCGCCGAAGGCCCGTTCGCCGCCGACACCATCTTCCTGAAGGTTCAGGGCGAGCAGCGCCAGTACGACGCCGTCGTCACCATGTACCACGACCAGGGCCAGATCGCGATGAAGCTCATGGGCTTCTGGCGCGGCATCACCGTGCAGGGCGGCCTGCCGTACCCGATCCTGACGCCCGCGCACGGCACCGCCTTCGACATCGCCGGCAAGGGCGTGGCGAATCCCGGGGCGATGTTGCAGACCTTCCAGCTGGCCTGCCGCATGGCGCTGGCACGCAGCGCGCAGGGGGCTGGTCTTGCAGTCGCCTGATCGCCGCATCGCCCTCGTGACCGGCGCCGGTACCGGCATCGGCCGTGCGGTGACGCTCGCGCTGATGCGCGATGGCTTCACCGTCGTGCTGGCGGGCCGGCGCCGCGAGCCGCTGGAGCAGGTGGCGAAGGAGGGTAGCGCCTTCGGCGCCGAGGCGCTGGCGGTGACTGCCGACATCAGCGATCCCGCTTCGGTCAAGGCGCTGTTCGGCCGTGTGACGGAGACCTTCGGCAGGCTGGACCTGCTGGTCAACAACGCCGGAATATCTTCGCCCGCCGTTGCGCTGGAAGACCTGGCCTTCGACGACTGGAACAAGGCCATATCCATCAACTTGACCGGCGCATTCCTGTGCACGCAGGAGGCCTTCCGGCTCATGAAGGCGCAGTCGCCGCGCGGCGGCCGAATCATCAACAACGGCTCGATCGCTGCGACCAGCCCACGGCCCCATGCCGCGGCCTATGCTGCGGCAAAGGCCGCGATCACCGGCTTGACCAAGGCAGCCTCGCTGGAAGGCCGCGCCTTCGACATCGCTTGCGGGCAGATCGACGTAGGCAACGCGGCCACCGAGCGCACGGAGCGGATGAAGACGGGGGTGCTGCAGGCCGACGGCTCGATGGCCGTGGAGCCGACCATGGATGCCGCGCATGTGGGCCGCACTGTCGCCTATATGGCAGGCTTGCCGCTCGACGCGAATATCCCTTTCCTCACTGTGATGGCGACCAGGATGCCCTTTATCGGGCGCGGCTGAGCGGGCAGGGGCGCGGCGCCGGGCAGGAATTCGCGGCGGTTCCTAGAATGCCCGGATGAACCCCCAACACCTCAAAGTCGCCGTCATGGGCGCGGGCGCCGTCGGCTGCTACTTCGGCGGCATGCTGGCGCGCGCCGGGCATGACGTCACCCTCATTGCGCGGCCACAGCATGTCGAGGCTATCCGGCAGGCCGGCCTGCGCATGGAAACGAAAACGTTCGACGAGCACGTGAAGCTCGGCGCGAGCGGCGATGCGTCCGCCGTGCAGGGCACTGACCTTGTCCTGTTCTGCGTGAAATCCACCGACACCGAATCGGCCGGCGCGCAGATCCAGCCGCATCTCGCGCCGGGCGCACTGGTGCTGTGCCTGCAGAACGGCGTGGACAACGCCGACCGGCTGCGCACCGTCCTGTCCCCTCACCAGGTCGCGGCAGCCGTCGTGTATGTCGCCACCGAAATGGCCGGCCCTGGACATGTAAAGCACCACGGGCGCGGTGAACTGGTGATCGAGCCTTCGCGCGGCAGCGAGGCGGCTGCTCAGGCGCTCATCGCCGCGGGCGTGCCCACAGAAATCTCGGCCAACGTGCGCGGCGCCCTGTGGCTCAAGCTCATCATCAACTGCGCCTACAACGCCGTCTCCGCGATCGCGCAGCAGCCGTACGGCCTGAACGTGCAGGGCGAGGGCATCAGGGATGTGATGCGCGACGTGGTGGACGAGTGCCTCGCGGTGGCAAAGGCCGAAGGCGTCGAGGTGCCGGGCGACGTGCACGCCACCGTGGCGAAACTCGTCGAGTCCATGCCCAGCCAGATGTCATCCACCGCCCAGGACCTGGCGCGCGGCAAGCGCACCGAGATCGATCACCTCAACGGCCTGATCGTCAGGCGCGGCGAGGCGCTGGGCGTCGCCACGCCGGCGAACCGGGTGCTGTGGGCGCTGGTGAAGCTGCTGGAAGCCAAGCGGGCCTGAGAGCCCGGTATTACGGGAAGTTCATGGCGGTGGCGGGCTCAGGGCGACGAGCGCCTCAGGGCGTCCACCAGTTGCCGGACGCGACGATCATCGGCAGCAGCTGCAGCTCGGAGTCGTAGTAGTCGCGCGAGAGGTTGCTCGCCGTCCAGTTCCACAGGCTGTTCAGGAATTCCTGGTGGGCGCCGTCCACCAACGCACCGCCGATCATGCAGGCGATGGTGGCCTTGGGCGGATAGCTGCGCTCGGTCGGCGTGCCGTCCAGTTGGTAGCCCAGCGCGATGCGCGTGGGGTCGCCGCCGCAATCGCTCTTGATGAAGCTCACCAGCTTGTTGTTCACGTCCTTCCACCGCCAATCGCCGGACAACACGTAATCGCTGCCGAAGCGCCACGGGTTGCGAAGGGCGTTGGCGTAGAAAAAGCCCTCTGTCGGCGTGCCGTCACCGATGTAGCCATGCGACGGCTCCGGGTTCGACGTGTGCGTGTTGATGATGAAGTCGGGCATCAGGCCCGTGCCTGGCGCGTAGACCGTCTGGATGTGGTTGATGAGGTGGTACGCGCGGTCCACCGCCTTGTCCCAGAACGAGTCGCCCGTGGCCTTGGCGAAGGCGCGGAAGTGCCCGATCATGTAATCGGAGGTGCGGTTGTTGTCGCTGCTGGGCAGGCCCTTGGTGGCGCCATCGGGCTTCATGTCGATTTGCTTGAGCGCTTCAATGGTGTTCAGGGCTTCCTGGCGGTAGTTCCAGGTTTCGCTGGAGCCCCACTGCCGGTGAGCCATCAGCAGCGCCATGGCGATGTCGAGATCGCCATCCATGGCGTTCGCGCCCTTGTCGTCCCAGTCGCTCGACGTTCCGTCCATCTTCAGGCGCCAGTCCATGAGGTATTTCGCCTGGTCGCCGAAGTGCTGCATCATGCCCTTGGCCGGCCGCGCACGCACGGTGGTAAACAGTCCGTCGAAGAGCGCCCGGGCGCCCGGGTCATGCCCTGCCATCAGCACCGCGAGCAGCATGCCGTAGCCCGCGCCTTCCGACACCGTGAGGTAATCGGCGGATGAGCCGAACTTGACGGCCTTGCCGCCGGATACGGTGGGCACGTCCACGATGGAGCGGGCCTTCCAGGCGTCGTAGGCAGACCTGATCGTGGTGTCCATCTCCAGTGGGGTCGCGCTGGTCGGCTTGATGCCGGCCGCGTAGGGTATCAGGCGCGAGCCGAACGGGTAGGCGCCTTCGGCGCTGCCGACCGGCGATGACTGTGGGCTGCCGGCCACTTCCGACCCGCCGCCCGTGGCGGCTTCTGCTGGCGAGACACCAACCCCGCCACCTCCGCCGCCGCCACAACCGGCGAGAGCAAGGGCAAGAGCGGCAGAGCCGGACTGGATGAATACACGTCTTCTCATGGTTCAACAAAACTTCTAAAAAGGTCCCGAAGCGGCGCAGGGCCGTCCGGCGGGACCTGTTGAAAGATGAGCTGTGGCTATCCCAGCGGCCAACTCAGCCGCAAACCTCAGCAAGAGTCGCGACTGTAGTAGGAGCCGTCCCACATTCCCGCCGGGCTGCTGCTTACAACGTAACGAGACTTTGATATTGTTAAGCGCGTGCAAAGCGAAGCGCTCTGTACCCGACCGTACTGAATCAGCGGCATCGTCAAGGCAGGGCTAGGCCTGCGAGCAGGCAACGCCTGCGGGATTACCCGAATATCAGCCCAAGCTCAGCCGCAAAAGTTACTGATCCATGGGCGACTCGCGCCCCGAGCGGAGAGTGCGCGAGCGATTCCGGGAGACGGCTAGCGCCGCACGGAAAGCAATTCGATTTCGAACTGCAGGGTGGCATTGGGCGGAATCACTCCGCCAGCGCCGCGCTCGCCATAGGCAATGGCAGGCGGGCAGGTCAGTCGCGCCTTGCCGCCGGGCTTCATCAGCTGCACGCCTTCGGTCCAGCAGCGGATGACGCGGTTGAGCGGGAACTCCGCCGGCTCCCCGCGCTTGTACGAGCTGTCGAACTCTCGGCCGTCGGCAAGCGTGCCGCGGTAATGAACCTTGACAGTGTCCGTCGCCGCGGGCGGTGTGCCCGATCCGTCTTTGAGAGATTGGTACACCAGCCCGCTCGGCGTGGTGACGGGCCCGGCTGGCTGCGAAACGGCACAGGAGGCGACGAGGGGCAGCGCCAGGGCGCATATCAGGCTACGCATGAAAAAAGTCACTCCTTCGGTTTCGCGACAATACGCGCATGAACGAATTGGAACATGACGCAGGGAAGATTACCGAGCCGCGCCTCTGGCGAGATAACGGCTGGACAGCACGGGTCATCAAGAACGAGGACGACGACGGCTGGGCCGTTGCCATGACACCCGATGGCCAGTCCGAGCCCGCACTGGTCGGGCCCTGGACCATGGGCCGGGACAAGAAGAACCCCAAGCCGCTGGATTCTGCGGCGTTCAATACGCTGGTGAAGACGGCCGCCGAATTCGTCCGGCGCCACGAGCAGCAGCTGCACGCGACCCTGCACCAGCAGATCGTCATCACTCACGGCGCGCAGCGCGTCAGCGTCACGCTGGACATCGAGCCCGACGAGGAGAACCCGTCCGCGATGCTGCGAGCCACGGACGCACTTGGCGAGATGCTCTCGGAAGCCCGCGTGGCGCCGTCGTTCAAGCTCACGCGGGCCAGCGCAGCGGCATGGGCCGAAGCGGGGTTCAGCGCGCAGGCGGTGCGCGGGCGGTAGGCAAAAAAAAACAGGCCCCGCGGGGCCTGTCCTTCAAGGCGAGGCGCGCTTAGCGGCCGTCCTTGTCCGCGTCGCCTGGAATGGCGCGCTCGACACGGTGCCACGCGGCGCGCGATGCGTCCTTGGCTTCTTCCCACTGCAGCCGGGACTTGCCCTTGGTGCGCTCGAACTCGCTGCGCAGCTTGGGTTCATGCGCATCGAAGGTTTCGCCGGAAGCACGGGCGCGCTCCCAGCCCGTATAGCCGGCGCGGTAGGCTGGCGCGTAGTCGTCGTAGCTGTAGTCGGGCTTGTAGCCGGGCGTCTTGGTGTAGTTCTCGCGCCAGTAGCCGTCCTCGGCTGTGGGGTTCACGCTTTCGGCAACGCCCTTGCCCGCAAGGCCACCGGCTATGGCGCCGACGGCGCCGCCCACCACGGTGCCGACGGGGCCGGCAACGGAGCCGACTGCCGCGCCCGCGGCCGCGCCGCCTGCAGCGCCGAGACCGGTGCCGACGGGGTGGGCGCCGGGGGCGCCGGTAATGGGATCGTTATTGGATGGGTTCTTGGCGGTCATGCTTGCTCCTTGATGGTCATTGGGGTGCGACTGGCACGGCGTGAGAACACCGGCTGGCCTTCCCTCAGGATGCAGCCCGACGGGGCCGCGCCATGTCGGCCAAGGCGCAAAGCCTTTGTCAGCATCGGCACCTGTCAAGGTTGACAGGGGTCGATGCATGCACGAGACCGAAGCCCGATATAAAGCGGCACCTCTGAGCGCGAAAGCAGTACCGCAGCCGGGGTTCGATGTGCCACTTATAAGGGGAAACAATGCATTGGAACGACGAACCGAGGCGCAACCCACTCGAAGGCCTGAACTGCGGCGAACTGTTGAAAACGCTCGATTTCGTCACCCTCACCTACTTACAGGGAGCCAGGGAGTCACCGCACATCTCCAAGGAGTTCACTCCGAACGCGGGGCTCTTCAACAACATCTACTCCCCAAGGGGGCGCCATTGGTTGTGGCTGTGCAGCAGCAATGCGGGACCGAACTGGTGGGTGCCCGCACGGGTCCAGTTGAGACACGACGGGTTCGTCGTCCCGGTCGTGGCCCGCGACAATCTCGATGCCCGCGTCCATTTTCCGAAGGAGCTTTGCAACGACGGGACGGACCTGGATTACCCCGATATTGGCGCGATCTTCACGCAACTGGGCCACGCGCCCGAGGTCGCTCAGGAAATGCTGGAGCGCGTGATGGGCAATTTCAGGAATTCATTCAAAGCGTACGATGGTTTCATCGACGCGGTGATCGTGCTGATGTTCGGCGTGCAAGCCGGCAGGAACTGGTCAACCTGCGCGACATCGTTGATGCTGCTGGAGCTGATCGCCAATAGACATCCGTGCGCAAGCCAGACCCACAAACTCGTCACGCTGGCCAGCGCCTTTCATAGTGAGGGCGGCAAGAGTTCCATGGCCTCCATCCATCGAGATTTGGACATCGTGCGGCACTGGCTGGACCTGACCGAGCTGCTGGACAGCTACAACCAGTTGAGCGTGAAGGGCCGGATCCTCAAACTGCTGCGAACCTACCTGGGTTGATCGCGCCTGACCAGGTTGCGGCTACGATTCGTTCCATTCAATCGGGGGTGCGATGGGCAGACCGGCGGGCGTGAGCGGCGCGGACACGATGCGGACGATCCGCAAGGCGGCGATCGCACGCATCTACCGCCACGGCTTCGAGGCGATGAACCTGCGCGACCTCGCCGCGGACGCGAACCTTCGCCTGGGCTCGCTGTACAACCACGTGCCGCAGAAGCAGGAGTTTCTCGCCAGCCTGCTCGAGGACATCATGCTGGAGCTGCTGCAGGATTTCTCGCAGCGCATGGCAGCCCTGGGCGACCCGATGGAGCGGCTGCTGGGATTCGTGCGCTTCCACATCGAGTGGCACACGGCACGCAAGGAAGAAACCTTCATCGGCAACATGGAACTGCGCAGCCTCACATCCGACCAGTACCGCCGCATCATCGGCCTTCGCAAGGACTATGAGGCGCAGGTGAGGGCGATCCTTTCCGACGGGCAAAAGGCCGGCCTGTGGAAGGTGGAGGACCTGCGCATCACCACACTCGCCCTGCTTTCCCTGCTCACCGGCATCAGCACGTGGTACCGCGATGACGGCCGCTTGCGCCAGGAGCGCCTCATTCGCATCTACCAGCGGCTGGCAAAGCGGCTGCTTGGCGTGGCGGGGTAGGTGAGGTGTTGGCGCGCGGCGCCCTCGGGTGAGCGGGTGGCGGGCGCTCGCGGCGCGCGCCCGTCCCCGGGCCAAGCCGCTTCGCCGCCACAGCCCTTTCAGGTGGTGGGTTCGATGCGGAACAGGTCCTGGTGGCGCTCGACCTTGCCCTGGGCCTCGCAGCCGACCCAGGCCACGACGCCGGCGGCAGGCGCGGTGATCGCCATTTCCATTTTCATGGATTCCAGGGTCGCCAGGCGATCGCCCGCGGCCACCTGCTCTCCGCACGTGGCGTGGACGCCGATCACGATGCCCATCATCGGCGCGCGCACCAGCCCCTGCAGCGCAGCAGCGGATCCGCCGGATGCCTGGTGAAGCGGCGCGATTTCTAGCGACAACTCGTGCCCGGCAAGCTGCGCATGCAACTGCGCGCCTTCGCAGCTTGCCCGCAGCTGAACCAGGCAACCGTCGATGGTGAAGGCTCGGGAGTCCTCGCCCCGTGCGGGCAGCGCGACTTCAAAGACCTCATCCTCCACGCGGATCACCAGCACGCCCCGTTCGCGGCCGAACCCGATGCGCCAGACCCCACCGGCGCCAACGGCTCTGCAGGTATGCGCCGGCAGCCGTTGCGTCGGCCCCCGTTGCAGACGCCAGCCCGTCAGCGAGGGATCGCCCCAGCTGGCGTGCGTGCTGTCGGCGGCGCACACGCGTTGTTCCATCAGCCAGAGGGCGGCGAGTACGGCCACGTGCTTGGGCGCTTCCTGCGCGGCCGGCTGCCGCGCGAGCCAGTCGTCGATGTACTCGGTGCCGACTTCGTTGGCCTGCACGGCGGTGTCGCCCAGCAAGTCCATCAGGAAACCGCGATTGCTGGTCACGCCGAGTACCGTGGCCTGCGCCAGCGCGTCGCGCAACTGCGCGAGGGCTTCGGCGCGGCTCGCCCCGTGGGCGATCAGCTTGGCGATCATCGGGTCGTAGTGCGGCGTGATCTCGCAGCCCGCGGCCACGCCGGCGTCCACGCGCACCGTGGCCGGCACGTCGAACTGCGTGATGCGGCCCGTGGAGGGCAGGAACCCGCGGTGCGCGTCCTCGGCGTAGAGCCGCGCCTGTACGGCCACGCCATGCGGCGCGGGCAAGTCCTGCTGCGCGAAAGGGAGGCGCCGATGCGCCACGGCTTCGATCTGAAGCTGCACCAGGTCCAGCCCGGTGACGGCTTCGGTGACGGGATGCTCCACCTGCAGGCGCGGGTTGACCTCCAGGAACACGGCTTCGTCGCCGGCCACCGCGAATTCCACGGTGCCCAGCCCGAGGTAGTCGACGGCGCGGCCCAGTGCCACCGCATGCGCCCACAGCCGTTCGCGCAGCGGCTGGGCGATGCTCGTCACCGGCGCTTCTTCCACCACTTTCTGGAAGCGCCGCTGCAGGCTGCACTCGCGATCGAACAGGTGCAGCACGTTGCCGGCGCCATCGCCGAGGATCTGCACTTCGACATGGCGAACCGAGGGCAGGTAGCGCTCGGCGATGAGCCGTCCGTCGCCGAAAGACGAGCGCCCTTCGCGAATCGCGGCCTCGATGGCGGTGCGGGCCAGGCCCGGCTCGCGGATCACGCGCATCGCCTTGCCGCCGCCCCCCGCCACCGCCTTGAGGATGTAGGGCAGGGGCAGGGCGGCCACAGCCGCGAGCAAGGCATCCACGTCGTCGCCCGGTTCCTCGACCCCGGCGGCGGTGGGAATGTCCAGCGAGCGTGCGAGGCGCTTGGCGGCGGCCTTGTCGCCGAACAAGGTGAGCGATTCAGGAGCCGGCCCGATGAACACGATGCCGGCATCGGCGCAGCGTTGCGCGAACAGGGCGTTCTCCGAAAGGAAGCCGAAGCCCGGGTGGATGGCCTGAGCCCCCACGCGCTGTGCGGCAGCGACGACCGCGTCGATGTTCAGGTAGCTATCGCGGGCGGGGCCATCGCCGATGAGCACCGACTCGCCGACCTCTCGCACGTGCAGCGCATTCGCATCCGCGCTCGAATGCACGGTGGCGCTGGCGATGCCCATGCGGCGCAGCGTGCGGGCGATGCGGCAAGCGATCTCGCCGCGGTTGGCAATGAGGATCTTCTTGTACATGCCTGCCCTTACATTCGGAAGACGCCGAAGCGCGTGGGCGGCGCGGGCACGCGCGCCGCGAGGTCGAGCAGCAGCGTCATCGTCTCGCGCGTTTCTGCCGGGTCGATGATGCCGTCCACCCACAGGTGGCGCGCGTAGTTGCGCGCCGCGGCAAAGTCCTCGTACTGCTTGCGGATGGGGGCCTTGAACGACTCCTCGTCCGCGGCGCTCCACGACTCGCCGGCTTTCAGGTTCTGTCGCTTGACCAGTGCGAGCGTCGTCGCCGCCTGGTCCGGCCCCATGATGGCCGCGCGGCTGTTGGGCCACATGAACATGGCGTTCGGCTTGAAGGCGCGGCCGCACATCGCCAGGTACCCCGCGCCGTACGCGCCGCCCGTGATGATCGTGAACTTGGGAACCGCGGCGGAGCTCATCGCCGTGATGAACTTCGCGCCGGCCTTGGCGATGCCGTCCTGCTCGGCTTCCTTGCCTACCATGAAGCCGGCGACGTCCGCGAGGAAGAGAAGCGGGACATTGCGCTTGCAGCACAGGTCGATGAAGTGTGTGGCCTTCAGCGCGCTGTCCACGAAGAGCACGCCGTTGTTGGCCAGCACGCCCACTTGCCAGCCGCCGATGCGCGCGAAACCGGTGATCAGCGTATCGCCGTACTCGGCCTTGAACTCCGAGAGCGCGCCGCCGTCCAGCAGGCATTGCAGCACCTCGCGCGTGGGGGTGGGCTTGCGCGAATCGCGCTGCACGAGCCCGTAGATATCGGTGACGGGGCGCGCCGGTTCGCGTGGGGCCGCGCGGTCGCGCAGCGGGGCGGGCATCGGCGGCAGTTCGCCGACGAGCCGGCGCGCGATCGCGATGGCCTGTCCGTCGTCCTCGGCGACGTGGTCGGTGACGCCGCTCACGCGGCTGTGCATGTCCGCGCCGCCGAGTTGCTCCGCATCGATGATTTCGCCGGTGGCTGCCTGCACCAGCTGCGGCCCGCCGAGGAACAGGAAGCCCTTGCCGCGCACGATCACGACCTCGTCGCACAGCGCGGGGATGTAGGCGCCGCCGGCCGTGCATGCGCCCAGCACCACGGCGATCTGGGCGATGCCGTCGGCCGACATGCCGACCTGGTTGTGGAAGATGCTGCCGAACAGGCCCTCGTCCGGAAAGATGTTGGCCTGGTCCGGCAGGAAGGCGCCGCCGCTGTCCACCAGCGTAATGCACGGCAGCCGGTGCTGCCACGCGAAGCGCTGCGCCCGCACATGCTTCTTGCATGTCATGCCGAAATACGTGCCGCCCTTCACCGTGGCGTCGTTGGCGATCACCATGCAGGCGCGGCCCTGGATCAGCCCGACACCCGTGACGATGCCCGCGCCGGGCGCCACGCCTTCGTACATGCCTTCGCCCGCGAGCTCGGCGATCTCGAGAAAAGGGGAGCCCGCGTCGAGCAGCACTTCGATGCGCTCGCGCACCAGCAGTCGGCCGCGCTGGCGGTGCCTTTCGTGCGTGGCGGGCGGCCCGCCCATCCAGGCTTGCCGGCGTGCCTCCATGAGGGACGCCAGCAGCGCCTGGTAGGCGGCCTCATTGGCCTGGAATTCGGGGTTGGCGTTTGCGGTCATTTGTCGAAATCCGGCGCCTTGCGCAAGGTGAGTGCGACTTTCTGCGCGCCCGGGGCATCGAAGAAGCCGTGGCGCACCATGCGCACCTCGGCCTTGACGGCAAGCGCGTTGCGCACGCGCGTCTCGACCAGCGCGGCCGTGGAGGTGTCCTCCTGCGGCTGCGCGCCCGGCGCCCGCTCCACAAGCAGCTTGAGGTTGCCTTGCGTCGTGTGACCCTCGAAATCCGCGAGCACCCGCACGATGCCCGCGACCAGCGGCTTCATCGCCGAGACGACGTCCTGCACGGCCGAAGGGAAGAGGTTGATGCCGCGCACGATCAGCATGTCGTCGGTGCGGCCGAAGCAGCGGATGGCGGGCGTGGTGCGCCCGCCGGGGCCCCCCATCGCGGTGACGGTCACATGGTCGCCGGAGCGGAAGCGCAGCACCGGCGAGGCCTGCCGGCCCAGCGCGCTGTACACCAGCTCGCCCGTCGCGCCTTCGCGCCAAGGCACGGGCTGCATCGTGTCAGGGTCGATCAGCTCGGCCAGGATGAAATCGGGAGCCACGAAGTACATGCCGCGCTGGTCCTCGGCTTCGGCCCAGTACACGCAGGCCAGGTCGGTGCCGCCCATCACCTCGCAGCACATCGCGCCCCACTGCGACTGCAGGCCTTCGCGGATCGCGGGGATGCCGCCGCCCGGTTCGCCGCCGACCACCAGGCGCTGCACGCCGATGTCGGTGGCCTTCATGCCAATCAGGTCGGGCGCGACCTGGGCCAGGTACAGCAGGAAGTTAGGGGTGCCGACGAGGCAGCGCGGCCGGGCGTCGCGCGCCGCGATCAGCAGTCGGTCCACGCCGCCGTCGGCGCCGATGGGAATGTCCACCGCGCCGATGCGCTCGATGCCCTGGTAGATCGGCACGCCGCCCACGAACCCCTTGCTCATCGAAAAGCCGTGCAGCACCATGTCGCCCGGGCGGATGCCGCCGGCGTACAGTCCGCGCGCGGTCATCTCGGTCCAGCTCTCGCGATCGGCGCGGGTGAGCCCCACGTAAGCCGGGCTGCCGGTGGTGCCCGAGGACGCCTGAACCTGCACGATATCGGCCTGCGGCGCGGCCCGATGCAGGCCCAGCAGCGGCGCGGCCTGCAGGCTGCCCCGCAGTTCCTGCTTGGTGGTGAAGGGGATGCGCTGCAGGTCGCCCAGGCTGCGGATGGCGTCGGGCTCCACGGGGGCGTCGGCGAACTTGCGCTGGTAGAACGTCGAATTCGCGGCCAGGTAATCCAGCTGCGTGCGCAGGCGCTGCAACTGCATTGACTCGATCTCGGCCCACGGCCGGGTTTCCACATCACTGAAGGGCGCGGTGGGAGGGGCTGCGCTCATGCTGTCTCCTGCGGTTGGGATCAATAACCGGTCGCTCGTCCGTTTTTGGATGCTAGCATGGCTGGCTGGCCGTGGTCCGGGAGGGGCGGCGCAATGCGTTTGCACATCTCGTGCAGTCCGAGGACGGTCGGGAAGGGCGCTCGCCCTCGGGGAGAGGCGCGAGCCGGTCTGACGCGACGCCTGAATTTAGGCAGTGTGTTGCCTATCGCGGGCAATGCAACTAGCGTAATCCCCGAGACGGAACTGCTTGCGCCCGGACTCGCTACTGCCCTAGTATTTGTTCGCATGTTGTCATATGCCGACGCCACCGAGTTGAACGAGTTGCGTGACGCCGTACGCCGCTTTGCCGTGGCGGAAATCGCGCCGCTGGCGCGCCGCATCGACCGTGAAGACTGGTTCGCCCGCGAGCTGTGGCCCAAGATGGGTGAACTCGGCATCCTCGGGCCGACGGTGCCGCAAGCGTATGGCGGTGCAGGCCTGGGCTACCAGGCCCATGCGGTGATTTCCGAGGAAATCCACCGGGTTTCCGGCTCCGTGGGCGTCTCGTACATCGCCCACTCCAACCTGTGCGTCAACCAGATCCAGCTGCACGGCACCGATGAGCAAAAGCGCAGGTTCCTGCCCGCGCTGATTTCCGGCGACGCCGTCGGTGCGCTGGCGATGAGCGAGGCGGATGCCGGCTCCGACGTGGTGTCGATGAAACTGCGAGCCACGCGCGACGGCGACGGCTACCGCTTCAACGGTACCAAGCTCTGGACCACCAACGGCTGGTACGCGGATACCTTCGTCATCTATGCCAAGACCGAGCCCGACGCGGGCAAGGCAGGCATAACGGCATTCATCGTCGATCGCAATAGCCCCGGCTTCGACACGCGGCAGAAGATGGACAAGCTGGGCATGCGCGGCTCGGGCACATGCGAGCTGGTGTTCGAGAATTGCTACGTGCCGGCCGCCAACGTTCTGGGCGACCTGAACCATGGCGTGCGCGTGCTGATGCGCGGTCTCGACTACGAGCGACTGATCGTCGCGTCGGCCTGCGTCGGCTTTCTGCAGGCGGCGCTGGACGTCGTGTTGCCGTATGTGGCACAGCGCAAGCAGTTCGGGCAGGCGATCGGCGAGTTCCAGCTGGTGCAGGCCAAGATCGCAGACATGTTCACCAGGCACGGCGCGGCGCGCGCCTACCTCGACACGATGGCGGCGCGCGCCGACAAGGGCGAGTCGCTGCGCAAGGAATCGGCCAGTGTCGCCCTGTTCGCAGCGGAGGCCGCTACGCACTCGGCGCTGGACGCGATACAGTGCCTCGGCGGCAACGGCTACACCAACGATTACGATGCAGGCCGGTTGCTGCGCGACGCCAAGCTGTACGAGATCGGCGGGGGCACCTCGGAGATCCGCCGCATGCTCATCGGAAGGGAACTGCTCAGATAGTGGACGCCGTGCCGATCAATACAGGACAGACATCCACCGCCGCGGCTTCGCCGCAGGCGGTGTTGGAGTGCCGCGACGTGGAGCGCCGCTTCGGCGGCCTGGTCGCGGTCACGGGCGTGAACCTTCGGATTGACAAGGGCGAGATCTTCGGCCTGGTCGGTCCCAACGGCAGCGGCAAGACCACGATGACCAACGCCATCACAGGTTTCTTCCCGCCGCAAAAGGGCAGCATCGTGCTCAACGGCGAGGACATCACCGGCCTGCCGCCGCACAAAGTGGCGCGCAAGGGCGTCGCCCGCACCTTCCAGAACCTGGCCCTCTTCAATGGCATGAGCGTGCTGGACAACATCCTGCTCGGGCGCCACGTGCACATGCGCCCCAGCGTCTGGCGCACCGCGCTGTACCCGTGGTTCTCGGCGCCGGAAGAGATGCGCCAGCGCGAAGTGGTGGAGGAGATCATCGACCTCATGCAGCTCGAAAGCGTGCGCGAGGAACACGTGGACTCGCTGCCGCTGGGCATCAAGAAGCGCGTCGAGCTGGCCCGGGCGCTGGTGGCCGAGCCGAGCTTCCTGATCCTGGACGAGCCGATGGCCGGCATGAACCAGGAGGAAAAGGCGTACATGGCCCGCTTCGTCCTGGACGCGCGGGACGAGCGCGGCGTCACGGTGCTGATCATCGAGCACCACATGGACATCATCACCGGCATCTGCGACCGCATGCTGGTGCTCAGCTATGGCGAGGTGATCCAGACGGGCATCCCGCGCGAAGTCATCGCCGACCCGCGCGTGATCAAGGCCTACATCGGGGGCGCGCATGCAGCAACCTGAAGGCGCGACCTGGGACTTCAACCCCGAAACCACGCTGGTGCGCCTGGTCGTGGCCAATGCGCAGGCCGTGCCTCATGCGGTCGCGATGCGTGAGAAGGACAGGGGCATCTGGCAGGAGACGAGCTGGGCTCAGATGGCCGACATCGTGCTGTCGGTGGCCGCCGGGCTGCAGCAGATGGGCCTTACGCGCGGCAAGGGCGTGCTGGTGCTCGGCGACAACCGGCCGCGCCTGTACATGGGCATGTTGTGCGCCGGCGTGCTGGGCGCATACGCGATGCCCGTGTACCCCGACGCGACGCCGCAGGAAGTGCTGCATGTGGCCAGCGAAGTGGAAGTCGCCTTCGTCATCGCCGAAGACCAGGAGCAGGTGGACAAGGCGCTCGACCTGCGAGAACGAGGTGCCTACATCGGCAACGTCGTGTACGACAACCCGCGCGGCGTGTCGCGCTACACGGCGCCGGGGCTCGTTTCTTGGGCAGACCTCGAGGCCCGGGGACGCGAGCGTCTGAAGGCCGAGCCGGGCTTGCGCGAATTGCTGCTCGGCTTTGCGCAACCGGACGACCCTGCCGTGTTCATCCATTCGTCCGGCACCACCGGCAAGCCCAAGGGCGTGGTGCTCAGCCATCGCAACATTCTTTCGGGCGTGCGCAACGCCTACCAAAGCGGCGCCTTCGGCTTCGGCGAATCGATTCTTGCCTATCTGCCCATGGCGTGGATTGGCGACTTCGCATTCACCATGGGGGCAGGCATCGCTCTGCGCTTCACCATCAACGTGCCCGAACGGCAGGAGACGGTTCTGCACGACCTGCGCGAGATCGCTCCCACGTTCTACCTGGCCGCGCCGCGCAGCTGGGACAACATGCTCACCACCGTGCATGTGCGAATGGAAGATTCCACGCGCCTGAAGAAGTTTCTCTACGACCTCTTCATGGATTCGGCACTGGATGCGGAGCGGCGCAAGCTCGAAGGCAAGCAGCCCACGACGGCGCAGAAGCTGCTGCGCCCCTTCGGCGAGTTTTTGGTGATGGCCCCGATCAAGGACCAGTTGGGGCTCACCCGCCTGCGCCATGCCTTCACCGGCGGTGAGGCGATCGGCGAGGACACCTTCATCTTCTACCGCGCGCTCGGCCTCAAACTGCGCCAGCTCTACGGCCAAACCGAGAGCAGTGCTTACAACGCAATGCAGTCGCCCGACGAGGTGCAACTCCACACCGTGGGGCGGCCGTTGCCGGGGGTGGAAGTGAAGATCAGCGATACGGGCGAAATCATGATCCGTTCGGGCAGCGTGTTCAGCGGCTACTTCCAGAACGAGGCCGCCACGCGCGAGACGCTGGAAGATGGCTGGCTGCACACCGGCGACGCGGGCTACGTGGAGCCGGATGGCCACCTCGTCGTGCTCGGGCGCCTGTCGGAGGTGGTGTACACCGCCAAGGGCGAGCGCTACATCCCCAACTACATCGAGAACCTGCTCAAGTTCAGCCCGTTCATCAAGGACGTCGCGGTGCTGGGCAACGGCCGCGACACGCTGTCCGCCATGATCTGCATCGACAAGGAAACGGTGGGCCACTGGGCTGAGACGCGCGGCATCTCCTACATGTCGTATGCCGACCTGTCGCAAAAGCCCGAGGTGATCGGGCTGCTGGCCAAGGCTGTGGAGCGCCTGAACGGCAAGCTGCCGGAACCGCTGCGCCTGAAGCACTTCGTGAGCCTGCACAAGGAATTCGACGCCGACGACGGCGAGATCACACGCACCCGCAAGCTGCGGCGCAACGTGGTGGAAGAGCGCTACGCGCCCATCATCGAGGCCATCTACGGCGGCCAGCGCAGCGTGGCCGTGAAGGCGCAGGTGGTATACGAAACCGGCGAGGTGGGCACCACCGAGCGCGAACTGGCCGTGACGGGGGTCTGATCCATGGACATCATGTACTTCCTCGAACTGGCGGTGAACGGCGGGCTCGCGGGCCTCATGTACGCGCTGGTCGCCATGGGCATCGTGCTCATCTACAAGTCATCGTCGGTGCCCAATCTCGCGCAGGGCGCGCTCACCATGCTGGGCCCGTACCTGGTGCTGGCTTTCGCGGGCAAGCTGGGCATATCGATCTGGTTCGCGATCCCGCTGGCGATTGCCTCGATGTTCGTCATCGGCATCGCCATCGAGCGCATCGCGCTGCGGCGTCTGGCGGGCCGGCCGATCGTGATGATCTTGATGATGACGCTGGGCATCGACATCTTCATTCGCGCAACGGCGCTGACGATCTGGGGTGGCAGCGGCCGCAACATGCCGCTGGGTATCAGCGACTCGCCGCTGTTTCTGGGGCCGCTGCTCGTGAACCGTGCCTACGCCATCGGCGCGGTGGTGACGATGCTGCTGTTCGGCGTGTTCATGTTCTTCTTCCGCACCCGCATGGGCGTCGTGCTGCGCGCGATCGCCGATGACTACACCGCCTCCTGGTCGGTGGGGATCTCGGTCGAGCGGGGGGTGGCGTTGTCGTGGGCGCTGTCCGCCGTTGCCGCCACCACCGCCGGCGTGCTGTGGGGCTCGGTGCAGACGGTGGACCAGTCGCTGTCGATGCTGCTGCTCAAGGGCATCACGGTCGGCGTGCTCGGCGGGCTGGACAGCATCGGCGGCGCGATACTCGCGGGCTTGCTGCTCGGCATTCTGGAGAACGTCGCCTCGGGCTACCTCGATCCTCTGTTGGGCGGTGGCACGCGCGAGCTGGTGGTGGCCGCGGTGCTGATCCTGACCATCATGATTCGCCCGCATGGCCTGTTCGGCCGGCACGACATCGAACGAATATAGGGCGGGCACCAAATGTTCTACCGGCGCGCAGGCATCTTCCACACCAACTACCGGGCCGACCGGTCGTTGTTCCCGATCCCGTTCGAGCGCAATGCGATGTTCGTGGTGTTCGCCATCGCGCTGCTGGCGCCCTGGCTTTTCAGCTCGCTCGCGCTCACGAGTTACATCCGTCCCTGGCTGATCTGGACCAGCGCGGTGCTCGGGCTCAACCTGATCCTCGGGTGGGCGGGGCAGTTCCACTTCGGCTATGCGGCGATCATGGCCATCGGCGCCTATGCATCGGTGCACGCGACGCGCCACGGCGTGCCGTGGGAGATCGCGGTCGTCCTCGGCGGGCTGACAGCCACCGTGGTGGGCGTCGTGTTCGCCTTTGCGGCGCTGCGCGTGAAAGGGCTGTACCTCGCCCTGTCCACGCTCGCGCTGCAGTTCGTGATGGACTGGGTGATCTCGCACGTGCCCGCGATCAGCGGCGGTGTCTCCGCCACGCTGCAGGCGCCGCCGATGAAGCTGCTCGGGCAGGCAATCACATCCGAGGCCGGCACCTATTACGTGGTGTTGGCGTGGACGATCCTCGTCGCGCTGTTCATGCTGAACCTGCGGCGCAGCGCCCTGGGACGCGCGCTGGTGGCCGTGCGCGAGAAGGATTACGCGGCCGCCGTCATCGGTGTGCAGAGCTTCTATTACAAGCTCGTCGCATTCGCGGCTTCAGCCTTCATCGGCGGGGTAAGCGGCGCCATGCTCGTCTTCGGTTTCTATCATGCGGTGACGCCCGAGCAGTTCGCGGTCAACGTGTCGATCGAGCTGCTGGCGATGGTCATCGTGGGCGGCCTGGGCAGCATCATCGGCAGCTTCCTGGGCACGGCCTTCATCCTGCTTTTGCCCGGCCAGATGAACGCCCTCATCGCCTGGGGCGCCAAGGCGCTGGGCATGGACATCGGCGTCGAGGCGCTCGCCCACATCCCGAACATGGTGTATGGCGCTGCCATCATCGTCGTGCTGCTGATCGAGCCCATGGGCCTGGGCAAGCTCTACGGCAACGTGCGCAACTACCTGATGGTCTGGCCCTTCGGCTACGCGAGGAAATGACGCGATGACGACAGCGCAAGCCACCGCGGCCGACATCCTCACGCTCAACAACGTGGAGGTGATCTACGACAAGGTCGCGCTCGCGATCAAGGGCGTGTCGATCGCCGTCCCCCAGGGCGGCATGGTGGCCTTGCTCGGTGCCAACGGGGCGGGCAAGAGCACCACGCTCAAGGCGATCAGCGGCCTGCTCAAACCCGAACGCGGTCAGATCACGCGCGGCGAGGTGCACTTCGAGGGCGGCGACATCGACGGCTTGATGCCGCAGCAGCGCGTCAAGCGCGGCATCGTGCAGGTGCTGGAAGGCCGGCGCGTGTTCGAGCACCTCACGCCCGACGAGAACCTGGTAGCGGCGTCGGCCGTCACGGGCTGCAGCGGGGCCGAGCTTGTGCGACAGCGCGACCGTGTGTACGCGTACTTCCCGCGTCTGGCGGAGCGGCGCTCGGCGGAGTCCGGCTTTCTCTCCGGCGGCGAGCAGCAGATGCTCGCCATCGGGCGGGCATTGATGACGCAGCCCAAGCTGCTGATGCTCGACGAGCCGAGCCTGGGGTTGGCGCCCTTCCTGGTCGCGGAGATATTCGATATCGTCCAGCGCATCAACCGCGAGGAGGGCCTGTCGGTGCTGCTGGTGGAGCAGAACGCGATGGCCGCACTGGAGGTGGTGTCGCACGGCTACCTGATGGAGAACGGACGCATCGTGATGCACGACAGCGCCGAGGCCATGAAGCGCAACCCGGATATCCAGGAGTTCTACCTGGGCGGCGCCGAAGGCAAGAACTTCCACGATATCAAGCACTACAGCCGGCGCAAGCGCTGGCTGAGTTGAGACTACCCGTTCCTTCGCTGCGGACAGCGCGCGTACTTGGCGTCCGTAGCGGTAATCAACCGTACGCGAGGAGTCATGCCATGAAGAGAAGAGCGCTATCGATGCTGGCCGGCCTGGCCCTGCTGCTGGGCGGCGGGGCCGCACAGGCCCAGGCATCGAACAACATCAAGTTCGGCCTGTGCTACGACCTGAGCAAGGCCTACACCTTCGTCACGCCGCAGATCGTGCAGGCCGCCAAGGACTATGCGACGCTGCTGAACGCCAAGGGCGGCATCGAGGGCCATCCGATTGAGATCGTGGTGCAGGACCACGGCAACGAGCCGCAGCGCGGCATCGAGTGCTACGAGAAGCTCAAGCGCGAAGGCGTGATGGTGTTCGACATGCTGTCCACGCCGGTATCGCGCGCGGTGCTGCCGCGCATCATGACGGACGGCAACATCCTGCTGCAATCGTTCGTGGGCCGCGGCGACGCGGTGGACGGTGACGTGTTCAAGTGGATCTTCCCGATCGGTCCGACCTACTGGGGACAGATGGCCAACAACATTGCCTACATCAAGGCACAGAACAAAGGCAGCCTGAAGGGCGTGAAAATCGCCTTCATCTACCCCGACTACGCCTTCGGCCAGGAGCCGATCCCGGTGCTCAAGACGCTGGCGGCCAAGGAAGGGTTCGAACTGGGCCTGTTCCCCAACCCAATGCCCGGACGTGACCAGGCGGCGGTGTGGACGCAGATCCGCCGCTTCGACCCGGCGCACGTGATCAGCTGGAACCTCTCGGCCATGCACGTCGTCGCGGCCAAGGAGATGAAGCGCAACGGCATCCCGATCGACAGGCTGATCGTCGTGAACTGGCTCAATGAAGTGGACATCAACAACATCGGTGCCGCCGAGGCCAAGGGCCTGAAGCGCGGCACCAACGTGGTGGGCGGCAAGGAGCACCCGCTGATGCAGCAGATCGCCAAGGAAGTCTACGGTGCGGGCAAGGGCGCAGGCGACGTGAAGCACATGGACGACATCTACTACAACACGGGCCTGGCGATGTATTCCGTGATGTTCGAAGGCGTGAAGCAGGCGATCCGCAAGGACAAGTGGCCCCTGACGCCCGCGAAAATCAAGGCCGGCCTGGAAAGCCTGCGCGGCTTCGACGCCAACGGCTTCATCGCCCCGGTCACCGTCACGGCCAAGGACCACGGCGGCGGCGGCAAAACCCGCATCGACATGTGGGATGGCACGAAGTGGGTGCCGCAATCAGACTGGGTGGCCGCCTACACCGACGAGGTGGACAAGGTCGTGAAGGAGCAGTCCGCCGAGTTCGCGAAGAGCGGCAAGTAACAGTGGCCGTCATCCCGGGCTTGACCCGGGATCCATCGAGGCATGTCACCACGCCGCGATGGATTGCGGCTCAAGGCCGCAATGACAGCCTGTTATTGCGCCTCGCCGTCGCCTTCCGGCGTATCGATCTTCTGCATGTTCTCCAGGATCTTGAGCAGGTAGTGCACGGTGTGCACCATGTCGTTGACCGAGAAGCCCTCCAGGGCCTGCTCGTAGTAATCCTGGATTTTCGGCACCGCCTTGCGTTGCCAGACCTGCCGTCCGCCCGGAGTCAAGCGGATGAGCCGTGAGCGGCCGTCCTGCGGATCGGGCGTGCTTTCGACCCGGCCGTCGCGCTCGAGCCGGCCGATCACGCCGGCCAGGTTCTGGCGGCTCACCATGAGGTAGCGAGCGAGTTCGCCCAGCTTCATGGCGCCACCGGCCTGCGGCCGGGACAGCGCGCCCAGCACCGCCCACTGCTGGGTGGTGAGACCTTCTTCCTCGATGGCTCGCGTGCCCGTTTTATGCAGCATGTTGGCGCATTGATACAAGCGGAAGAAAAGCCGGTTGGCGATGGCCGCGCGCGTTTCGTCGACGTTTTCCATAAGGACTATCTGCCTTTCCCTCATGTCTTGATTCAGGTTGCGCGCCCCGGCCTTCAAACCTGAGATATGCCTCATGTTGTCATAAGTGACGCCAGACATCAAGGTTTCCGCGACTGCCCCCGCCGCCCACGGCCCGTCGCGCACACACTGCGCTTGCTTGTTGGCACGCTAACGCCCTTTCGCTAGACTCCCACGATGCAAGCGCCCGAACCCCGCATCCCCGCCTCGCAACTGCGCCGGTTTATCGCCGCTGCCATGGAAGCGCTCGGGCTGCCGGGCGCAGACGCCGCCATCGTGGCCGAGCTGATGACCCGGGCCGAAGTGCAAGGCTCCGACGGCCACGGCGCGATCCGCCTGGCGCCCTACGCGCGTCGCATCAAGGCCGGCGGCATCAACCAGCACCCGGACATCCGCATCGTCAAGGAGAAGGCCGCCATGGCCTTGCTCGACGGCGACAACGGCATGGGGCACCTGGTGATGCAGCGCGCCGCGCAGATCGCTATCGAGAAGGCGCGCACTGCAGGCATCGCCTGGGTGGGCGCGCGCCTGTCCAACCATGCGGGCCCCGCCTCGCTGTACGCGCGCATGCCGCTGGCGCAGGACATGATCGGCATGTACTACGCGGTGGGCAACGCCAACCACCTGCCACCCTGGGGCGGGCTGGACATGCTGCTGTCCACCAACCCCATCGCCGTGGCCGTGCCCTCGGGGCAGGAGCCGCCCATCGTGCTGGACATGGCGACCACCGTCGCCGCCTATGGCAAGGTGAAGGCCAAGGCGCAGCGCGGCGAGCAGATGCCCGTGGGCTGGATGATCGACCGGCAGGGCAATCCGCTGACGGACCCGAAGCGTTCGGAGGAAGGCTTCCTGATGCCCATCGGCGGCTATAAGGGCTACGGGCTGGCGCTCATCGTGGGCATCCTGGCCGGCACCTTGAACGGCGCGGCGATGGGCAGCGAGACGATCGACTTCAACAAGGACGACGTCTCCGTTACCAACACGGGCCAGGCCATCGTGGCGATCGACCCCGATGCCTTCGGCGATATTGACGAGTTCAAGGCCCGCGTCGACAAGCTGGTGCGCGAGATGCGCGGCAGCGCCCGGATGCCTGGCGTGGACCGCATCTGGCTGCCCGGCGAGCAGAGCCAGGCCAAACGCATCGCGAACGAGCGCGACGGCCTGGCACTCTCACCGGCCTTGATGGCGCAGCTGGACGCCGTCGCCCGCGACCTGGGCATCGCACGCCTGCAAGACACATGAAGAAGGAGACACCATGAACACGCAACGCCGCATCGCGCTTCTATCCCTGTTGATCCTGGGCGCCTTCGCCGGCCGTCTGGGGCACGCGCAAACCGCACCCTGGCCCAGCAAGCCCATCAGGTTCATCGTCCCGCTGGCGGCCGGCAGCGCCGTGGACAACGCCGCGCGCATCGTGGCCGAGAAGGTCTCACGCAACCTGGGCCAGGGCATCGTCATCGAGAACCAGCCCGGCGCGGCAGGGCTGATCGGCGCCGGTGCTGTCGCCAAGGCCGCGCCTGACGGCTACACCTTCGGCGGCTTCAACGACAGCATCATGACCATGGTGCCCAACATGACGCAGAAGATGCCCTGGGACATATTGAAAGACTTCGAGCCCGTGTCGCTGGTGGCCACGGTGGAGTGGGGCCTGGTCGTGCCCACCGACTCCCCACTCAAGAGCGCGGCCGATTTGATCGCCGCCGCGAAGAAGGCGCCGGGCAAGATCAACTACGGGTCGGGCGGCAACGGCAGCCCGCAGCACATCGCCATGGCGCTATTCGCCTCGCAGGCCGGCGTGCAGATGACGCACGTGCCCTACAAGGGCGCGACGCAGGCCGCGATGGGCGTGGCGGGCAAGGAGGTGGACGCCGGGTTCCAGGGCATCGCCACCGTCAATTCGCTGATCAAGGCCGGCAAGGTGCGGCTGGTCGGCGTGACCACGCCCCGGCGCATGCCGCAGTTCCCCGATGTGCCGACGGTCAGCGACTCGGGCCTGGCCGGCTTCGAATTCAATTCATGGTTTGCGCTGATGGCGCCCGCCGGCACGCCCAAAGCCATCGTGAACCGGATGGCGGACGAAGTGAAGAAAGCGCTGGACGACCCGGAGGTGAAAGAAAAGCTCAATGCCCAGGGCCTGACGCCAAGGGGGACGACGCCGGAGGAGCTGGGCACGGCGACCAAGGCGCAGTTTGCGAAGTACGGCGAGCTGATCCGCAAGAACGGGATTACGTCGGAGTGACGCCTGCGGGGATGGTGATCGCCTCGAAGCCGAGGTGGTGCATGAACTCCCGCGGTGTCGGCGGGCTCAATGCCCCGCTGCGACACCACGCGTGAGCAACATGGCATGCCGCGCCACCCTGACGAGCTGGCTGCGCATGCCATCCTGAACTACACCTTGCTGGCCACGGGCGAAGCGAGATCGGCGTGTCCGTGGTCTACCCCACGCGCAAGCACGTGCCGCCGAAAGTGCGGATGCTGGTGGAGTTCCTGGTGGCGGCGTTTCGGGACAAGCCCTGGCCGGATTGAGCGCTATGCCTTCGGCTTCGCGTACACGTCTGCGCTCATCACCTCGATCGCAACGAACGGCTCGTTGCCCTCGACCCAGGCATCGTGCCCCGGCGGAATGGTGTATGACTCGCCGGCGCGGATGAATTTTTCTGTGCCATCCTTCATCTTGACCTTGATGCTGCCCGAGAAGGCGTGCCCCACGTGAGAGAGCTGGCAGTAGTCGGTCTTGACGACCGGCTTGATGCATTCCGACCAACGCCAACCGGGTTCGAATGTGAACCTGCCGATCGTGTACCCCTCGAGCTGCACAACCTCGACCCGCGTCTTGCTGGGTGCGCGAACCTCATCGGGCGAATCGTGCGATTTCACCTTGAACTCGGTAACGCCAACTGGATTAGCCATGGTCACCTCCATTGCGACAGGTCGCGGCCGGCGACCACGGTCCTTCGTGCGAACGCGTCAGCCCGACCAGGCGAAGGGCCAGAAATGCCCGTTCCTGGTCCCGGTGTTGTCTTCCCAGTCGATGCCGAATGCGTGCATCACGCTGCGCGTCGCCTTCGCGAGCGCAATGCGAGGAGAGATGGGGTGCGCGGTGTTGTCGATGCAGATGGGCTCGTCGGGGTTGACAGCGCTCGGCAGGCCTTCGCAGGCCTGGTCGATGAACTTGCCGGCGCGCACGGTGCGGTTCAGGCCATTCACCTCGAACGAGATGGGGCTGCGCTCTACGCCGGCCATCTTGCCCACCAGCGGGCCCAGCGCGGCCATCGGACCGCCTGCGGCGCCGCTCGCGATGGCGCTGACGGCTTCGACCTGCGCGTCCGAAGCAGTCGAGTCGATGATCAGCCCGACCGTGATGTCGCCTTCAATCATTGGGCCGGGCGAGCGCATCACGACGAGGAACTTGACGCCGTCGAGCGACACGCCGTCCTTGCTGCCCTTGTCGATGCGCATGCCCAGCGCGGCCTTGCAGTCTCCCTCCGTTGGCTTGCCCGTCAGGTTGGAAGTGATGCAGGGACACACCATTGTGCAGTTGCACGTCTCCATGTATTCGCCGGAAATTTGCCATGCCATCGCGCACCTCCAGTTCGGGCATCGAGGGTCCGATTTCGCAGGATAGGCGAGCATCCGTCCGGCTTCAAGTTGACAAGGCACGCGAACGCGCGGATCGTTCGCGGACACAGCAACAGGAGGTGAGCCATGGCACAGGCCAGGGCCGTGCTGGCAGCGAGCGTGGCGGCATGGGCGTTCCTTGCGTGGATCGCCGTGGACATGGGGCATCCCCTTGTCCAGCTGACGATGCCCGGTGCGCCCGACTGGAGTGTGCTCAACGTGCTGGCGGTCTTCGTCATGTGGGCGGTGATGATGGCGGCGATGATGCTGCCCTCGGCGCTGCCGATGATCGGCGCTTTCCTGCGCATCAGCGAGCGCGGCGGCGAGCCGGCCCGCGCGCGCATATTCGTCGGCGCCTACCTGCTGGTGTGGGCCGGTTTCAGCGCGGTGGCGACGGCGTTGCAGTGGATGCTGCAGGCCGTGGACTGGGTGGATCCGATGATCGTCAGCACGTCGCCCCTGCTGAACGGCACACTGCTGGTGATTGCGGGCGTCTACCAGTTCACGCCGCTCAAGAAGGTTTGCCTGGATACCTGCCGAACGCCTGTCGGCTTCCTGATGGGCGAGTGGCGCAATGGCGCGGCGGGCGCCTTCCGCATGGGCCTGCGCCATGGGCTCTTCTGTGCCGGCTGCTGCTGGGCGGTCATGGCCTTGCTGTTTGTCGGCGGCGTGATGAATCTGCCCTGGATCGCCGCACTGTCCATCGTGGTGGCCATCGAGAAGCTCGCGCCGCGCGGCGAGCGGATCGCGATGGTGCTGGGCGTGGTGTTGATCGCCTCGGGGGTCGTGAGCTGGTGGCGTTGATGTGTAGGCGGCGGGCTGTGGACGGGCGGCGGGCCGTGGACGGCGGGCGGCCGACTTCGTTCGTGTCCCCCGCCGCCGGGAGCGCGGCTCCTCCTTGACCTCACTGCGTCAGCCACCCGCCATCCACGGCCCTTGGCGCAGCGTTGGTTCGCTCGACGATCGAACACCCGCACTGCTGGAAGGATCAGGGCGGCGGGGCGTTCTACGCAGCGAAATAAAGGAGGAGGAGCCTCCAGGCGACGGGGACCATTCGCGGAGTAGAGCGCACCGTCGCCCTGATCCCGCCACCCAACAAATATCAGCTGCAGGGCTGAGTCTGCTTTGGCTGACGCGGCCCGTCCAATCGCGCGGGGTACTGCGCCGGAAGCGGCTTACGCCACGGGCAGACACAGCCGCACACCATGGCATCCGTGCAGTAACTCGCAGTGGGGGTAAACATGAACGCCGTCTCCCGGAAATTCGCGCTCGCCGTGCTCGTCGGTGGCCTGGCAGGTGCATTTGGGTTGAGCTTGAGCCTTGACAGTTACGCGGCCGCCGGGGGCGGCGGTGGTGGAGCGGGCGCTGGCGCCGGGGGTGGAGGTGGTGGAGGCGGCGCAGGTGGAGCCGGAGGTGGCGGTGGTGCGGGTGGTGGCGGTGGCGGTGGCGCAGGTGGTGGATCAGGAGGCGGTGCCGGCGCAGGCGGCGGCTCAGGAGGCGGTGGTGGAGCAGGTGGAGGTGGTGGAGGTGGTGGAGGTGGTGGGGCAGGTGGCGGTGGCGCCGGTGGTGGAGCGGGTGGTGGAGCGGGTGGCGGTGCGGGCGCAGGTGGAGGTGGCACAGGATCCGGTGGAGATTCCGGCGGCGGCACCGGCAGCGGTACTGGCGCGGGCGCTGGGGCCTCCGGCGGAGGTGCCGGATCGGCGGGCGTCGGCACGGCAGGCGCCGCCACGGGCGAGGGCATCGGTAGCGGACCGGCGACGAGCGCCGCTGTGGGTGCCGCACCCGCGGCCGCAAGCGTCAGTGCCCCAGCCAGCATCACGACCGTCGACGTCGGCCTTGGCGCCACCTCTGCGAACGCAGGCACCAACGCCACGGCCCAGGCCGAAGCGGCGCTGGCACGCCGCTGGCCGGTCGACTGGTTCACGCGCTACGACAGGCCGGTGGCGCGCATCATTCCACGCGCGAACCCGGCGCCCACGCAGTGGGCCATGTCCCCACAGCCCGAGAAGGCCATCGTTGCGGCCGGCACGGATGCCGAAGTCAATCCCGTGCGCTGGCCGCAGCTGGTGGGCCAGCCCCTGCCGCCGATCACGAGCCCGAGCTCGGTCATGGGCGCGTCGGCATCGCCGCCGCGGCAATAGCCCCGGCTCTAACCGTGCGGTGGGCATCCACCCAGTAGGCCCAGGCCACCAGCAGCCACTGGGCCTGCCCGACCCAGGCGATGGCTGTGGCGCTGGGCGGGGGATCGCCGAACAAATTCCCCACGTAGATGAGCGCGAGGAACACCACGAGGCCCACGAGTCCCCAGCGTCCCGACTTGTCATTTGCCTGCGTCGATGTCGCGTACAGCCATACGCCGAGCGCAAAGATCGGGATCTCCACGGCCAGGGTGGCGGCCCTTGATTGCCACAGTCCCAGCCCTACCATCGTGGCCGAGCCGGGGGCCAGCGGCAAGTCAGGCACATGCACGACGGCGTCCAGCAGCCAGTGGCTGACGACAAGCACGCCGACGACCACCGCGCCGCGCACGTTGTGCTTTGCCAGCGCGTACACCGCGCCCGCTGCCAGTCCCCAGCAAACTACCGCGAGCAGGCTGTGCGAGATAGGGTAGTGGTCGAAGAGCAGCGGCGTGACGGCTGTCGCGCCCGGGGCGATCCGCACCGTTTCCATGCCCAGGAGCAGCAGCGTGGGCCAGAGAAGGTCCAGCCACTGCGCCGCGAGGAAAGCCGTGCCCAGCGACACACGCGGGGCGACGCGCTTGGCGGCAAAGCCGACGCCGAAATGACCGATGAACATGAAATCCCCTCATTCTCTCGGGCTGGCGGTCTTGCCCAACGAATCTTCCTCGGGCATCAGCACCGCCAGCAGGTCGGAGGTGGTCCGCAGGATCAGCCCGGCGCCGGTGCGGCGCAGTTCGCCCTCGGTGCCGAAGCCGCACAGCACGCCCACGGTCTGCGCGCCGGCGGAACGGCCGGTACGGATGTCAATGGTGGTGTCGCCGATCATCAGGCAATCTTCGGGCGCGACCTTCATCGCGTCGGCGGCGTAGAAGAGGGGCTCGGGGTGCGGCTTCATCCGGCGCGTGGTCTGCGCGCCCACCACGGCAGTGAACACATCGAGCACCTCGTAGTGCTCCAGGAAGCGCTCGACGCGCGGTGCGCCGCCCGTGGTGATCGTGCACATCGGGTAGTGCTTCGCGAGCGTCTTCAGCATCTGCTGCACGCCGGCCATCATGTCATGCGGCACCTCGTCGATCGCCTCGATGTTGCGTGTCTGGCCCGGATCGACGCCACGCGCTTTGGCCGCTTTCAGGCGCGCGCGCAGACGCGAGACGGGCACGTCCAGGCCCAGCCGGTCGAGCAATGCGTAAGCGCCGTGTACCGGCGTTTCCGCGCCCATCACGATCTGCCGCGCCATCCGCTCGGCGCGGCGGCCGCTCACCAGGGGCGCGCGATCCAGGAGCGCGGCCAGCTGCGCAACGAGGTGGTCATCCGTATCGGCAATCGTGCCGTCCACGTCAAAGCACAGGGCGCGGATGCGGGTGAGGTCCAGGGGCATTACCGAATTCTCGCGCCTAAGCCGAGGGTGCGGAGAAGTCCACTTGCCCCGGCCTGCCGTCCAGTCTCAGGTTCGCAACCGCCCGGCTGGTTTCCGACACGGTGATTCCCTTCTTCCAGACTTTCAATCGGTTGGCCCGCAGCCTGATGGCCTCGGTCACATCCCGTGCCTGCAGCAGCACAAAATTCGCGTCGCACCCTGGTTCCAGCCCATAGCCTTGCAGGTGCATCACCTTGGCCGCGTTGACCGTCACGGCGTCGAAGCAGGCGCGGATGCCCTGCCGGCTCGTCATCTGCGCCACGTGCAGGCCCATGTGCGCGACCTCCAGCATGTCGGCCGAACCCATGCCATACCACGGGTCCATCACGCAGTCGTGGCCGAACGCGACGTTGACGCCGGCCGCCATCAGCTCCGGCACGCGCGTCATGCCGCGGCGCTTGGGGTAGGTGTCGTGCCGGCCTTGCAGCGTGATGTTGATGAGGGGGTTGGCGACGACGCTGACGCCTGATTCAGCGATCAGCGGGATCAGCTTGCTGACGTAGTAGTTGTCCATGCTGTGCATCGAGGTGCAGTGCGAGCCGTTCACACGACCCTGCAGGCCCAGGCGTTGCGCCTCGAAGGCGAGAGTTTCGATGTGGCGCGACATCGGATCATCGGTTTCGTCGCAGTGCATGTCCACGAGCTTGCCTCGTTCGGCCGCGATCTCGCACAGCAGCTTCACGCTGGCCGCGCCTTCGCTCATCGTGCGCTCGAAATGTGGGATGCCGCCGACGATGTCCACGCCAAGATCGAGTGCGCGCTGGAGGTTGTCCACCCCGCCGGGGGCGCGCAGTACGCCATCTTGCGGAAACGCGACCAGTTGCAGGTCGATGTAGGGCGCGACGCGGCGCTTCACCTCCAACATGGCCTGCACCGGCAGCAAACTGGGGTCGCTGGTGTCGACGTGACTGCGGATCGCGAGCAGGCCCTTGGCCACCGCCCAGTCGCAATAGGTGAGGGCGCGCTCGATCATCGCGTCGGCCGTCAGCGTCGGCTTGAGTTCGCCCCACACCGCGATGCCTTCCAGCAGCGTGCCGCTTTCGTTGACGCGCGGCAGGCCGTAGCTGAGCGTCGCATCCATGTGGAAATGCGGGTCGCAAAAAGGTGGGGTGAGCAGGTGGCCGCCGGCGTCGATGATTTCCCCGGCCGAGGCGTCCAGGCCGGCGGTGACTTCGGCGATCTTGCCGTTGTGCACCGCCACGGACATGCCGGTGCGCCCGTCCGGCAAGCAGGCGTTGGTGATGAGCAAGTCGAGCATTCCAGTATCTTGGCATGCCTTGAACCTCCAGGTGGCGACTTGAAACTCTTGATCTTTCGGCATCCGGCGCCAACAATGACCAGCTTGCGTTGCCATGATGACGACGCCAAAACCACAAGGAGCAGCCCATGCATGAGCCGGATCTCGAGGTGGATTACCTGATCATGGGGGCCGGCGCGTGCGGCATGGCATTTGCCGACTCGCTCGTGACGAACTCGAAATCCACGATGGCCATCGTAGACCGGCAGCACCGGCCCGGTGGTCACTGGAACAGCGCTTATCCCTTCGTGCGCCTGCACCAGCCCTCAGCCTTCTATGGCGTCAATTCGCGCGAGCTGGGCTCCAATGCCAAGGACCAAACCGGCCTGAACAAGGGCTACTACGAGCTGGCCTCCGGCGCCGAGGTCTCCAGCTACTTCGACAACGTGATGCGCCAGCAATTCCTGCCCACGGGGCGGGTGCAGTATCTGCCCATGAGCGAAGTGGACGAGGAAGGCGTCGTCACCTCGCGCATCACCGGCCGGCAGCGCAGGATCAGGGCGCGCAAGATCGTCGATGCCAGCTTCTCCAGGACGGTCACACCCGCCATGCGTCCGCCGCCGTACAGCGTCGCCCAGGGCGTGACCTGCGTGCCGTCGAGCGAGCTGCCGCGCATGGCCGCGGCCCATGCCGGGTATGTGGTGATCGGCGCGGGCAAGACGGGGATGGACGCGTGCCTGTGGCTGCTGGAGAACGGCGCCGATCCGGACAGCATCCGTTGGGTGATGCCGCGCGATTACTGGTGGATCAACCGGGAGACCTACCAACCGGGCGATGAATTCTTCCCCCGCATGGTGGCCAGCATCGCGAACGGCGTGCAATCGCTGGCAGAGGGCCAGACGGTGGAGGAAGTGTTCGAACGGCAGGAGGCGTTCGGGGAATTCCGCCGCATCGATCCGGCCATCAGGCCCGAGGGCTTCCATGGCGGGTTCGTCAGCGACAGCGAGCTGGCGCAGCTGCGCCGCATCCGAAATATCGTCCGTCTGGGCCGCGTCAGGCGCATCGACCCTCATGAAATCGTGCTGGAGCAGGGAACCGTCGCCACCAGCCCGCAGGTTCTGCACATCGACTGTTCGGCGATCGGCATCCCTCCGCGCGGCGCGAAGCCGATCTTCGAAGGAGACCGCATCACGCCCCAGTGGGTGCGATTGAGCCAGCCGACCTTCAGCTGGTCGCTGATCGGGCATATAGAGACGACGCTCGAGGACGAAGCGGAGAAGAATCGACTTTGCCGGCCCATCCCCGCGCCGGATACGCCGAAGGACTGGGTGCGCATGATGTCCATCGAGTTGTCGAACCAGTATGTCTGGTCTCGGACTCCGGCTATCCGCGAATGGCAATTCAACTCGCGGCTGGACCCGTTCACGAGGCGGATCCGTTCGATGCAGCCAACGGACACCGAGGCCCAGGCCCACCTGGAGCGCTACGGCAAATACGCCGGTGCGGCTGCGAAGAACGCGGCGCGATTGCTGGCGGATTAGCGAGCTATCACATAAGTTCATAGGCTGCGTTGGGTGGCGGGATCAGGGCGACGGGGCGCTCTACTCCGCGACTGTCCCCCGCCGCCCTGATCCTTCCAGCAGTGTGGCTGTTCGATACGTCGAGCGAACCAACGCTGCGCCAAGGGCCGTGGATGGCGGGTGGCTGATGCAGCGAGGTCAAGGAGGAGCCGCCCTCCCGGCGGCGGGGGACACGAGCGGAATCGGCCACCCGACGTCCACGGCCCGCCGCCTCACACCCCGCCTGCTAAATTCGCGAGAGCGCGGTTACTTACGAGACAGGACACTAGAACAGCCCCTGGACATCAAACGCCCGCTGCACGAACCAGTACCCCGCAATCAGCGCCACCAGGATCGACCCGAACGTCAGTACGCCGTGACGGTAGAACAGCGTGCGGCGCAGCCAGAACGCGATGGGCACGAATGCGACGACGATCGCCATCTGGCCGAGTTCCACGCCCACGTTGAATCCCACCAATGCCAGTACCAGGGCGTTCTGGGGCAGTCCCAGGTCAGCCAGCACCGAGGCAAAACCGAAGCCGTGGATCAGGCCGAAGACGAATGCCATCAACCAGCGGCGCTTCTCGATGGTGCCGCGCAGGTTGTTGAGCGCAGCCACCATGACGGACAGCGCGATCGCGGACTCGACCAGCCGCGACGGCAGGCTGATCACCTGCAACGCGGCCAGGCTGAGCGTGATCGAATGCGCCACCGTGAAGGCCGTCACGACCTTCAGCACTTCTATCAGCGCACCCTTGAGGCTGCCGGCCGGCTGCCAGTCACCCGCACGCCGCACCAGCACCGCCGGGAGCAGCAGCGACAACAGGAAAAGGATGTGGTCGAAACCGATCCAGATGTGCCAGATGCCTTCCACCACGTACTGCTGCAGTGTCGCCCAGGCGCTCGGCGCGTTGAGCTGCAGCGTCTGCTCGGCCGACTCGGTGCCGAACACCAGGGCTTGGGAGCCGGTCGCGTCCGGCGCGATCCATTGCACGAGGCCGCGGTGGGATGGGTCCACGTCGAACAGCAGCGAGTAACGCGCCTTCAGGCCCTTGTCGAGGTTCTCGCACCTCGCGGCCAGCGCCAGCACAGCGTAGGTGCCGTCGCTGTGCTTGTCCAGCATCAACGGGGCGGTGGTTTCCCAGCGGCAAGTCTTGTCCGCAGCGGTGAGTGCGAGGCGCGTGGTCGCGTAGCGCGTAATGTCGTCGGCACGCTGGCGCACTTCGCCCCAGGTGAGCGCGCCGTTGCCGTCGCGATCGAGTTCGAGCACATAGTCCAGGTCGCGCAGCGCGATGTCCCAGCGCACGGCGACGTCTTCGCTGCCGGCCGTGGCGCGCAGGGTGAGGTAGCTGTCGCTGGGTTTGTGCGCCCAGGCGGATGCGTGCATGACCAGCGCGAGCAGCAGGAGCAGGCAGCGCTTCATCGTGCTGCGCCCGGTGTGGTGAGCTTGTCGGCCAGGGCTGCGAGCTGCGGGTCTTCGTACTTGTTTGCGCGCAGCCAGGCGACGGCGGGCGAGGCGGCACGCGGCTGCTTCGCGGCCAAGGCGGCGCGCATCAGGATCTCAGCGTCGCGCGGCTCCTTCTGGTCCTGGTAGTTGCGGGTGGCCAGGTCCGCCGCCTTCTTGGGGTTGCCCTCGATGTCTAGCTCGAAGCGCGCGGCTTCCTGCTCATGCAGACGGTCACCGCGCAGCGCCGCTGCGTCGAATCGGTCGCGCAGCTGCGAAGCCCAGTCCGCGGCGCGCGGGTCGTTGGCCGCGCGTGCCGCCAAGGCCAGCCGCAGCAGAAGGATGTCGGATCGCTCCCAGCCGGCCAGCAGCGTCAACACCTGCGCCGGTCGCTTTTGCTGCAGCAGGAAGTCGGCATACGCGCCCAGCAGGAACTGGTCGGTCACGCCCAGGGCCAGGGCTTCCTTGAAATGGGCCTCGGCCTCTGCGAAGTGCTGCAGGCGGATGGCCATCTCGGCCAGGCGTGTACGCGTCCACAGGGCCAGCTCGGGCGGGACGCTCGTGGCCGCGGCGAGGGCTTTGCCCAACGCTTCGTAGGCGGGCGCGAGTTGGCCGGTACTGGACTGCACATATGCCGTGCAGCCTTGCGCATGCAACGGATGCGCGTGGGGCACGAGCCGCGTGCACTCCGACAGGGCCTCGCTGTAGTTCGCCTGCACCATATGGATGGCGGAGCGCCAGGCGGTTGCCTCGACGGCTTGCGGGTCCAGCTCGCGCGCCTTGGCCAGGCTATCCAGCGCGCCCTTGAAGTCGTGGCTGTATTGCTGGATGAGGCCCTTCAGCAGCCAGTACTGCGCGTCGCTGGCGGAAGACGCCGCCAGCGGCGCGATCGTGGCGGACGCGTAACCGACGTAGCGTGGATCGCCCTGCGCCATCGCCAAATCGAAGTAGCGGCGAGCTATCTCCAGGCGCAGCGCGTTGTCGTTGGGCCGCGCGGCGAGCTGCTTGCGCAGGGAATCGACGCGCCGCACCGACGGGTCGCTCGCGCCGGCTGGCAGGCGCTCGACGATTTCACTGTCGTTGGCGGGGGTGAAGGGGGCGGCGGCGGCGGGTGCGCATACCAGCGCCAGCAGAATGGCGAATGTTCTTGTTATCGGCATTGGCGGGGAGTCTAAGGGCTGTCATGCCGGGCTTGATCCGGCATCCTGGTGGCGTGCCTACATGGATTGCGGGTCGAGCCCGCAATGACAGAGAACTTACTTGGTGCCGAAGATGCGGTCGCCGGCGTCGCCCAGGCCCGGCAGGATGTAGCCGTGGTCATTGAGCTGGCGGTCGATGGCGGCTGTGTAGATCGGCACGTCGGGGTGCGCGGTTTGCAGCGCCTTGATGCCTTCGGGGCAGGTGAGCAGGCAGACGAACTTGATCGACTTGGGCCCGAGTTCCTTCAGGCGGTCCACGGCAGCGATGGCGGAATTGCCGGTGGCCAGCATCGGGTCCACCACGATCACGTCGCGGTCGTGCATGTGCTGCGGCATCTTGAAGTAATACTCCACGGCCGTCAGCGTCTTGGGGTCGCGGTACAGGCCGATGTGGCCGACGCGCGCGCCCGGCACCACGCTCAGCATGCCGTCCAGGATGCCGCCGCCCGCGCGCAGGATGGAGACGAAAACCAGCTTCTTGCCGTCGATGACCTTCCCGGTCATCTTCTCCAGCGGGGTTTCGATCTCGATGTCCTGCATCTGCATGTCGCGCGTGACCTCGTAGGCCATGAGCATCGCCAGTTCGTTGAGCAGGCGCCGGAAGCTGTTGGTGCTGGCTTCCTTCTTGCGCATCAGGGTCAGCTTGTGCTGCACCAGCGGGTGTTCGATCAGGTGGACATTGCCCATTTTTCTTTTCCCAGTTTCTTGTCATCCCGGGCTTGACCCGGGATCCACCATGGATTGCGGCTCAAGGCCGCAATGACGATACCTTAAAACACGGTTCCGTCGCTGGCCACCCGAAGGGGCGGCAGCCCGCCGCGCAGGCGCTGCGCCAGTTCGCGGCCGGCGGCCCAGCTGCCACCTTCCAGTACGCAGGCCAGGGGCAGTTGGGATTCACCCAATCGTAGCTGGTGGCGCACGGCGCGGGCCACGTCGTCCATCAGCGCCACGGTCAGCGCCCGCCATTCCACGATGATCTCGTCGCCCGGCCGCCAGACTTGCCGCGCCATCGCCTCGTCGCGCAAGCGCAGCAGGCCGCTGTCGATCAGCAGGCCGCCATTGCGGTATTCGGGCAGGGCCGTCAGTTGATCGAGGCCGTTCACCTGCACGCCCGACCACGCGAACGGCTCAATCAGCGAATAGGTGAGCCATTGGGAGAGTTTGTGGAAGGGGATCCAGCCGTCGGTCAGTCCCTCGCCGTGCACAGCCCCGTGGCGCCAGCAGTCACCCAGCGGCATGTCGCCGATGTAGTTGCTGGCCGGCCAGATGGCCGAGAGGGTGCGCAAGAGCTCCGACAGGATGGTGTGCGCATTGACCGTGGCCGTGTGCGGCGGCTCCGGCCCCAGCGGGCTGATGATGGTGTCGAACAGGCCCGCGGGCCGCCCGATGTCGCCGAACACCTCCGGCTGCTCCGCCATCACTTCGCCCAGGCGGCGCAGCAGGATCGCGCGGTCTTCGATGCCAACGAGGGGATTGGTTGGCGTCACCTGGAAGGCCGACGCAAGATGGTCCGTGACCAGCGCGCGCAGCCCTTCGGAATCCACCTGGCAGGGATGGTTCCTGTCGCTGGAGAACAGGCCCGCCGTGAAGGCATGGAAGCTCGCGACGGCGAGGCCTTCAGAGCGCGTGAAGGTCTGGCCCGTGGCCGGCTCGACGTATTTCCAGTCGGGGCCCGCGCCGGCATCGAGCAGGACGCTCACCACCGTGAGGTCGATCATCGAATGGCCGCGCAGGATGGGCGGCACGCCGTGCAGCAGTCGATCGAGCTCGGCCTTGCGGTCCACGCCACCGGCCTCGAAGTGCCTCCAGCGGCTGTGCACGGGGATGTGCAGCTTGGGATAGCGTCTGCGGGTGGCGTCGGCCACGGCAGTGGCGGCCGTGTCCATGAAGCCCTCGTCGATGACGAACCATGACGATTCGCCCTGGCGCGCCCGCGAGGCCAGCTGCGTGGACCGCTCTCGGATCGCCGCGGTCGTGCGCAGGAGGGATGCGGCCGACTCGAACTGCGCGTGCGGCGTGATGAAATCGGATTCGTTCATTTGTCCAGCCCCCGGCCCTTGGCTTTCTTGAGCTCCTGTGCATCGGGCACCGGCCCCTGCGTGAAGTAGCCTGCGGCCACCTTGGCATCCATCTCGACACGCGCGTCGGCGGGGATCAGCTCGTCGGGGATGTTCACCCGCTCTCCGATCTCGATGCCCGACTTGGTGATGGCGTCGAACTTCATGTTGCTCATGGACACCAGGCGGTGGATTTTGCGGATGCCCAGCCAGTGCAGCACATCGGGCATCAACTCCTGGAAGCGCATGTCTTGCACGCCGGCCACGCATTCCGTTCTCGCGAAATACTGGTCGGCCGTATCGCCGCCCACCTGCCGCTTGCGCGCGTTGTAGACGAGGAATTTGGTCACTTCGCCAAGCGCACGGCCTTCCTTGCGCGAGTAAGAGACCAGGCCGACACCGCCGCGCTGCGCGCCCTGGATGCATTCCTCGATCGCGTGGGTGAGGTAGGGCCGGCAGGTGCAGATGTCGGAGCCGAACACGTCCGAACCGTTGCACTCATCATGGACACGCGCCGTGAGTTCGACGTCGGGGTTGGCAAGATCGCGCGGGTTGCCGAAGATGTACACGGTCTGCCCGCCGATCGGGGGCAGGAACACTTCGAGGTCGCTGCGCGTCACCAGTTCCGGATACATCCCCCCGGTTTCCTCGAACAGAACGCGGCGCAAGTCGTTCTCGGCGCAGCCGAACCGCTGGGCCACGCCGGGTAGCCACCACACAGGCTCGATCGCGGCCTTGGTCACCATCGCGGCGCCCCCGGCAGTGAGCACGGTGCCGTCGGCTTTGAGGCGGCCGGCTTGCAGGCCCTCGATGACCTCAGGCAGGATCACGTGCGCCTGGGTCACGGCGATAGTGGGGCGGATGTCGTAGCCGGCCGCCAGCTCGGCCGCGAATTCATCGGCGACCAGCGCGCCCCAGGGGTCGAGGCTGACGATCTTGGTGGCGTCCGTCCACTGCGGATAGGGCCCGATGACGTCCGTGGGCGAGGTGTTGGTGAGATCCGCCTTGTGCTCGCGCGAGAGGGCGCCTGCCGCGACGGCCAGGGCGCGGTACACGCTGTAGGAGCCGCTGTGCGTGCCGATGACGTTGCGGTGGCTGCGCTGCGTGGTCGTGCCGACGATAGGCCCTCGTTCCGCGGCGGTCGGGGCGCCCCAGACGATGGGCAGCGCGCCATAGCCGCTGGCGTGGGAGGTCAGGCGGATGTGGCGGGGTGTTCCGGAAGTGCTGGGCATGGTTGCACTGTAGCAATTTCACACGCGACGAGGTAGGCAGGGCGATTGCCCGAGGCTCGGCATCTCATACCAACAGCTCTGCCATTTCCGCACGCAGGTTCCTAAACTGGAAAGCAATTGCCGGTGCGATGCCGGTGCTCTTCAGGAAAGACAGCGCAATGCCTTCCACAGTCAGGATTTTCGGTGCGGCGGCCAGTCTCGGCGTGGCCTTGGCCGGCCTGGACAGCGCGGGTACGAACAATGCGGTGCCTGTCGTTGCCGCGGGAAACACACCCGGCCGCCAGCTGTCGTTCCCGCCGTATGTGCGGTCCGGCGGTACGCAAGGCAGCGGCACGCCGGAGCAATTGTCCTCATCCGATCGCTACGCGTCCACGGCCGCGCCAACGCCTGGGTCTGAGAATGCCGTTGACACAAGTGGTGCTCTGGAAGTGCTGGTACCCCTTGGCGCGGGGGTGCTCGCTCTGGGCGCTGCGGCCTGTGGCATTGCTTGCAGACGGCGAGCTCAGGCCCGGCAAGGCAACCCCGGCGCGGTCCCGGCTCCGCTTGACCAACGCGCCGCCTACCGTACGCTGCGAGTCGTGCCGCCGGAGGTGGTTCAGCCTCTTCTTATCCATGTCGAACAATCCGCCGGGCCACTGCCCGACGGGATTGAGCCGACGGCGCTCGGCATTCCGTTGGGCGGCACCTACAGTCCATCCCTCGTCGAGGAGCGGCCGAGCGAGGAGTTCAGCTGGGAGCTCGCAAAGCTTCAGCGCGAAAACTGGCAAGTGGACGACACGCGGGTGCCGCAGGGGTTTCAGTTCGTGAGGCAAAGCGAGGGGCGCGCATCTGTCGGTCAACCGCTTGTATCGGTCGGATTCACCACGTGCTCCGCTTTCCTCACCATGAATGTCGACGCGAGGGAGGGTGAACCCAAATGCTTGATGCTTCACCACGATTCGGGCTATCGCAGCACATGGCGGGAGACGAAGGACGAAAGCCAGGCCGGACCCGTCAGCCCGAGCACCCCCACGCGCCGGTTCATCGGCCGTCCTCGCGTGGGATACGACGAGTTTCAGAAAACGCCCGGACGCAAGTTGATGCTCCTGATCGAAAGCGATATTGCCTGCGATCGCCGGGAGGATTGGGAGAACCTGGCGTCTGAAAACGTCAGGCTCATGCCGCCGCTCACCATGAAGACAGCCGGCACATCGGGCTGCAATGCCGAGTGCACGTGGAGCGTCGCCTATCGCCCTGAGTCCGATGAACTGATGATCCACTTCCGGAACTTCGACGTCGAAAAAGTGATGCACTTCAAAGACGTCTTTTCCGGCGCAGACATGCGCGAGGGCGTGCGGCCCGATGACGCGCGCAGTGGCCCTGGCGACATCGTCGATCGCATGCGTGAATACCGGACCCTGTTGCGCCGCCCCGGCGCCGTGTCCGAGACTGCAAGAGAGGCCATGGAACTTTGCCTGAAGGTTATCGAGCTCAGGCATGTGGATTTTCGCGCGGCTTGCATGCAGCTCAGATCCATTCTAGATCTGGCGGCGGTCCGTGATCCGGATGTGCGCGAGGCTGGGCCGGAACTGGAAGCTCTTCTCGAAGTATTGGCTGTCCAGGAAGATGAAATCGAGCAGTGGTTGCGGACCGATCTTTTGCACAAGGACTCTGATGTGGTCCGTGCGCTCACTCAGCTGGTCGAGCACGTGCTCGCACAGGAGCGGCAAGGGCCTGAATCGTGAGGCAGGCGCGGCCTACCTGCGCTTGCTGCCCACGATCCCGCCCAGCACGCCGCGGATGATTTCCCGGCCGATCGCGCTGCCGACGCTGCGCACGGCCGATTTCGCCATGCTCTCGGCCAGGCCTTCGCGCTTGCCGCCGCGCGGGCCGGTCGAGCCGAACACCGCATCACGCAGGCCGTCCAGCAGGCCGCCACCGGTCTCGGCGCCCGGTGCGCCGGGCGCGGCGATCGTGCCACCTGCGCCCGCCGGCGGCTGCGCGGCCGCGGCGCGGGCCACGAGCTTTTCGTGGGCCGATTCGCGGTCGATTGTTTTTTCATAAACGCCGGCGACCAGCGAGTTGGCGATCAGCGCCTGCCGCTGCGCCGCGGTGATCGGCCCGATCTGGCTGCCAGGCGGAATCACGTAAGCGCGCTCTGTGATGCTGGGTCGGCCTTTGGCGTCCAGCAGGCTCAGCAATGCTTCGCCGGTCGCGAGCTCGGTGATGGCGGTCTCGATGTCCAGGCCGGGCTTCTGACGCATCGTCTGCGCAGTGGCCTTCACCGCCTTTTGGTCGCGCGGTGTGTAGGCGCGCAGGGCATGTTGCACGCGGTTACCCAGCTGCGCGAGCACGCTGTCGGGGATGTCCAGCGGGTTCTGCGTGACGAAATAAACCCCCACGCCCTTGGACCGCACAAGGCGCACCACCAGCTCGATGCGCTCGACCAGCACCTTGGGCGCCTCGTCGAAAAGCAGGTGGGCCTCGTCGAAGAAGAACACCAGCTTGGGTTTTTCCGGGTCGCCGATCTCGGGCAGCTGTTCGAACAGCTCGGACAGCATCCACAGCAGGAAGGTGGCATACAGCCGCGGCGAGTTGAGCAGCCTGTCAGCCGCCAGGATGTTGGCGACGCCGTGGCCCTTCTCGTCGGTCTGCAGGAAATCCTGGATGTTGAGCATCGGCTCGCCGAAGAATTTGTCGCCGCCTTGCGCCTCGACCTGCATCAGGCCGCGCTGGATCGCGCCGACGCTGGCCGCACTGATATTGCCGTAGGAAGTGGTGAATTCCTTGGCGTTGTCGCCCACGTACTGCAGCATGGCTCGCAGGTCCTTCAGGTCCAGCAGGAGCATGCCGTTGTCGTCGGCGATCTTGAACACCAGTTGCAGCACGCCGGCCTGGGTTTCGTTGACATTGAGCATGCGGCCCAGCAGCAGCGGGCCCATGTCGGAGACGGTGGCGCGCACGGGGTGGCCCTGCTCGCCGAACACGTCCCACAGCGTGGTGGGGCAGGCAAAGGGCTCGCGCGCCGTCAGGCCGCGCTCTTTGATCACCTCGGCCAGCTTGCCTTCGATTTTGCCGGGCTGGCTGATGCCGGTGAGGTCGCCTTTGACGTCGGCCATGAAGACGGGCACGCCGATTCTGGAGAAATTCTCCGCCAGGGCCTGCAGCGTCACTGTCTTGCCGGTGCCCGTGGCGCCGGTGACGAGGCCGTGGCGATTGGCCATCCCCGGCAACAAACTGCACTCGGTTTGCGCATTCTTCGCGATCAGAAAGGGTTCGGCCATGGCTTGAAAAGTAAAATAACGATTTTGTGGGACAGACCAACAATGGCGATGCCATTTTGCGCTGCTCCCAACTGACTAAGGCGCCAATATAGCGCCGACTGCATAGAAAGAAGGACTTCCAGTGGCCGGACACAGCAAATGGGCAAATATCCAGCACCGCAAGGGCCGCCAGGACGAGAAGCGAGGCAAGATCTGGACTCGCGTCATTCGCGAAATCATGGTCGCGGCCCGCCTGGGCGGCGGCGACCTGGGGCAGAACCCCCGGCTGCGGCTGGCCGTGGAAAAGGCCAAGGCGGCCAACATGCCGGCCGACACCGTCAAGCGCAACATCGACAAGGCCACCGGCAACCTCGAAGGTGTGCAATACGAGGAAATCCGCTACGAGGGCTACGGCATCGGCGGCGCGGCCATCATCGTGGACACCATGACGGACAACAAGGTCCGCACCGTGGCCGAAGTGCGCCACGCCTTCAGCAAGTACGGCGGCAACATGGGTACGGAAGGCTCGGTGTCGTTCCAGTTCAAGAAGGTGGGCCAGCTCATCCTGGCGCCGGGCACCAATGAGGACAAGGTGATGGAAGTGGCGCTGGAGGCAGGCGCCGAGGACGTGATCGCCGACGAGGACGGCGCCATCGAGGTCATCACCCCGCCCGGTGATTTCGAAACCGTCAAGAACGCGCTGGAAGCCGCCGGGCTGAAGCCCGAGATAGCCGAAGTCACGATGCGGCCGGAGAACACCATCGAGTTGACGGGCGAGGACGCCGCGAAGATGCAGAAGCTGCTCGACGTGCTCGAAGACCTGGACGACGTGCAGGACGTCTTCCACAACGCCGAAATCACGGAATGAAAGTCCTCGTCATCGGCGGCGGCGGCCGGGAACATGCGCTGGCCTGGAAGCTCGCCCAGTCGGACAAGGTGCAGGCGGTGTATGTCGCTCCCGGCAACGGTGGCACGGCGCTGGATCCCCGGCTGGAGAACGTGGACATCACCGACATCCCCAAGCTTCGGCAGTGGGCGCTCGACCAGAAGATAGCCCTCACCGTGGTGGGCCCCGAAGGGCCGTTGGCGGCCGGCGTGGTCGATGACTTTCGCGCCCATGGCCTGCGGGTGTTCGGGCCCACCAAGGCTGCTGCCCAGCTCGAAAGCTCCAAGGCCTTCTCCAAGGCTTTCATGAAGCGGCACGGCATCCCCACGGCCGAGTACCACACCTTCACCGACCCGGCCGCGGCGCACGACTACGTGCACAAGATGGGCGCCCCCATCGTCGTGAAGGCGGATGGCCTGGCGGCGGGCAAGGGTGTCGTCGTCGCGATGACCGAAGTCGAAGCGCACGAGGCGATCGACTTCATGCTGCTGGACAACAAGCTCGGCGTCTCGCACAACGAGGGCGGCGCGCGGGTGGTGATCGAGGAATTCCTGCAAGGTGAGGAAGCCAGCTTCATCGTGATGTGCGATGGAAAGAACGTCACGGCGCTCGCCACCAGCCAGGACCACAAGCGCCTGCAGGACGGCGACCAGGGGCCCAATACCGGCGGCATGGGCGCCTATTCGCCGGCGCCTGTCGTGACGCCGGACGTCCATGCCAAAGCCATGCGCGAGATCATCCTTCCGACGATCAAGGGCATGGAGAAAGACGGCATCCCTTTCACCGGCTTCCTTTATGCGGGGCTGATGATCGACGCGCAAGGGCACCCGAAGACGCTTGAGTTCAATTGCCGGATGGGCGATCCGGAAACGCAGCCGATCATGATGCGGCTGAAATCCGACCTGTTCGACGTCATGATGGCGGCCACATCCGGCGCGTTGGACCAGGTCGAGTTGCAGTGGGACCGCCGCGCCGCGCTGGGCATCGTCATGGCCGCTGCAGGCTACCCGCTCAGCCCGCGCAAGGGCGACGCGATCACCGGCCTGCCCAAGCCGGCCGAGGACGCGATGGTGTTCCACGCCGGCACAGCGCACAAGGACGGCGCGCTCGTAACATCGGGCGGGCGCGTGCTTTGTGTCACCGCGCTGGCCGATTCGGTCAAGGCGGCGCAGCACCGCGCCCACGCGATGGCCAGCACCATCCACTTCGATGGCGCCCAGTACCGGCACGACATCGGTCACCGGGCCATTCGCGGTTGAAGGCACACCCATGACCAACATCGACAGCGTACGGGACTACCTGCTGGGCCTGCAGCAACGCATCACCACGGCCTGCGCCGAGGTGGACGGCGGCACCTTCACCAAGGATAAGTGGAAGAAGGCCAAGGGCGAGGCCTTGCAGGGCGACGGCATCACGATGATCCTGGAAGATGGCAACGTGTTCGAGCGCGCCGGCTGCGGCTTCTCGCATGTGGTGGGCGTGCGGCTGCCGCCCTCGGCCAGCCAGCACCGGCCGGAGTTGGCCGGCTCGGGCTTCGAGGCACTGGGCGTATCGTTGGTGTTCCACCCGCGCAATCCTTATGTGCCGACGGTGCACATGAACGTGCGCATGGTCACGGCCACGCCCGAGAAGGGCGAGCCGGTGTTCTGGTTTGGCGGCGGCATGGACCTGACGCCCTACTACGGCTTCGAGGAAGACGCCATGCACTTCCACTCCGTGTGCAAGAACACCCTGGAGCCCTTCGGCGCGGACAAATACCCGCGCTTCAAGACATGGTGCGACGAATACTTCTACCTGAAGCACCGAGACGAACAGCGCGGCATCGGCGGCATCTTCTTCGACGATTTTGCGGAGAACGGCTTCACGAACAGCTTCGCGCTCATGAGCTCCGTGGGCGACGCTTTCCTGGATGCCTACCTGCCGATCCTGAAAATCCGCAAGGCAACGCCCTATGGCGAGCGGGAGCGAAACTTCCAGCTGTATCGGCGAGGCCGCTACGTCGAGTTCAACCTGGTGTGGGATCGCGGCACGCATTTCGGGCTGCAATCGGGCGGACGCACCGAATCGATCCTGATGTCCATGCCGCCGCTCGCGAGTTGGGCTTACCAGCGCCAGACGCGCCCCGGCTCGCCCGAGGATGACCTGTACAGGAAATTCCTCGTCCGGAGGGAGTGGGTTTGACGGATGCCGTCAAGCGCGTGGGGGTGTTCGGGGGCGCTTTCGACCCGCCGCACCTGGCCCACGTCGCGCTGGCCCGCGCCGCGGTGGATCAGTTGCAGCTCGATGAACTGCGGATCTTCCCTACCGGCGACGCGTGGCACAAGGCCAACGTGCTCAGCCCGGCTGCGCATCGGCTGGCGATGGCGCGGATGGCCTTCGGCGACCTGCCGCACACGGTAATCGACGACCGCGAACTGCGCCGCCCCGGCCCCACCTACACCATAGACACCTTGCGCGAATTGAAGGCGGAGCAGCCGCAGGCCGAGCTTTTCCTCATCATGGGGGAAGACCAGGCCGTTTCGCTGACCCGCTGGCGCGAGTGGCAGGCCATTCCCGCGCTGGCCACGATCTGCATGGCCGCCCGGGCGTCCACCGACGCCGACGCGCCTCGCGCCTTGCCCGCGCAAGCCGAGCTGAAGCTGTTGCGCATGCCCGAAATGCCCGAGAGCGCCACTGAAGTACGCGAGCGTGTTGCCGCCCACGAAGGGATCGACCATCTGGTCCCGCCGGGCGTTGCACGTTATATTGACCAACATTCTCTTTACCAACCCGCCTGATGACCCAAGAAGCCGCCGCAAAAAAAGACACCCAAAGACTCCAGCGAGCCATCGTCGATGGACTGGAGGACGTCAAAGGGCACGACATCCAGGTTTTCAACACCGAACACCTATCGCCGCTGTTCGAGCGCGTGATCGTCGCAACGGGCACCTCCAACCGGCAGACCAAGGCGCTGGCTTCCAGCGTGCGCGATGCCGTGCGTGAAGCGGGGTTCCCCAAGCCGCGCATCGAGGGCGAGGAAAACGGCGAGTGGATCATCGTGGATTGCGGCGCGGCAGTGGCACACATCATGCAGCCGGCGATCCGAACGTACTATCATCTCGAAGAGATCTGGGGCGAGAAGCCGGTGCGTTTGAAGTTCGGCGCGCCGAAGCCGGCGACGGCCGAGCCCGAGAAGAAACCCGCGGCAAAGAAGCCAGCCACCAAGGCGGCCGCGAAACCTGCAGCAAAGGCAACTGCGAAGAAAACGGGGGCAGCCGGCAGCACCGGCCGTGGTACCACCCCGGCAAAAACGGCGGCCAAGGCGCCTGTGAAAAAAGCGCCCGCCAAGAAGTACATCGTCCCCACGCGCCGGCCCTCCGCCAAGAGCGCTGCCGCCAAGAGCGCTGCCGCCAAGAGCGCAGCAGGCAAGAGCCCCACCCGCAAGAGCCCGACCCGCAAGAAATGAAGCTGCTGGTCGTGGCGGTCGGCCAGCGGGTGCCCGACTGGGCCCAGACCGCCTGGGACGACTATGCCAAGCGTTTTCCGCCCGAGCTGCGCGTGGAACTGAAGGCCGTCAAGACCGAGCCACGTGCCTCCAAGACACTGGAAACGATCTACGCGGCCGAGCGCCAGCGTATCGAGGCCGCGATTCCCAAGGGCACGCACGTGGTGGCGCTGGACGAGCGCGGCACGGCGCTCACCACCATGGCGCTCGCGGCCAGGCTCAAGGGCTGGCAGCTTCAGGGCGGCGACGTGGCACTTGTAATCGGTGGCCCCGACGGGCTGGACCCGGGCTTCAAGCAGGCCGCGCATGAGCGCGTCCGCCTGTCCGACCTCACGCTGCCGCACGCGATGGTGCGCGTGCTGCTGGTCGAGCAGCTCTATCGCGCCTGGTCCATCAACGCCAACCATCCGTATCATCGTGAATAGGAAATCGTCATCCCGGGCTCCGACCCGGGATCCACGGTGGCACGCCAACATGGATGCCGGATCGAGTCCGGCATGACAAGGTCGATGTTCATCTACCTGGCCTCGCAAAGCCCGCGCAGGCGCCAACTCCTCGAGCAACTGGGTGTCAAGCACGAGCTGCTGCTGCCCGATCCGGGCGAAGACACTGAATCACTTGAGGAAGTCTTGCACGGCGAAGCGCCGGCCCCGTACGTCAAACGCGTCACAGCGCTGAAGCTGGACGCCGCCATCGCGCGCCTGAAGAAGCGCGGCCTGCCGCCTGCGCCCATCCTTTGTTCCGACACCACCGTGGCACTGGGCCGCACGATCTACGGCAAGCCGGCCGATGCCAGGGACGCGGCGCGTATGCTGCGCGAGTTGTCCGGCAGCACCCACCGTGTGCTCACGGCCATCGCCGCGCAGGCCGGACGCAGACGCAAGGAAGCGCTGAGCGACTCGCGCGTCACCTTTGCCGTGTGGACAACAGCGCACATCCGCGATTACGTGGCCAGCGGCGAGCCCATGGGAAAGGCGGGCGCGTATGCGATCCAGGGCAGGGCGGCCGCCCACATTTCACACATCAGCGGCAGCTACTCCGGCATCATGGGCTTGCCCATGTACGAGACGGCACTGCTATTGCGCGAACTCGGCGTGCGCGTAGCGGGCTGAAGCGTCAGCGGTCGGGCGGCGTGCGCCGTTTGACGTGCGCCTCCAGCGTGTCGTTGAATCGGCGCAGCGCGGCCTGGGCCCGCTTCTCGGCTTCTACCGTGGCCGCCAGGCGTGCGCGCTCCTCGGCCAGCTGCCAGTTCGACAACCGCAGGGCGTGCTCGGCGCGTGCGCGCTCCGTGACGTCGGTGACCAGCACGAAAATTCCATCGACCTGTCCCGCGGCGTCCACCACCGGCTGGTAGATGAAATCGAGCACGCGCTCTTCGCGCGGCTGGTCCGGCGCGCGCTGCAGCTTGATAGAAGCGGAGGCGGCGAGGTAGGGCTTGCCAGAGCGGAACACCTCGTCGAGCAGGGCAACGAAACCCTGCTCGTCGGCCTCGGGCAGCGCCTCCTTTACCGTCTTGCCCAGCACGTCGCGCTCACCCACCAGGGCCATGTAGGCGTCGTTGGCGATCTCGAACACGTGCGTCGGCCCGCGCAGCAGCGCGATGGGTGCGGGCGCCTGGCGAAACCACCCGCGCAGGCGCGCGAGCTCCGCCTTGCGCTGCCGGCGGGCCAGCACCAGGTCGGTAATCTCATTGCCCTGGTTGAAGACGCCGCCAATGGTGTTGTCGGCGTTGCGCAGCGCCGTGAAGCTGTAGTTCCACCACGTTTCGCCCGCCACGCCGCCACGCTCCATCGGCAGCATCTGCTCGAACTGGGCGATGCCCTCGCCGGTGGCCATGACCTGCTCGAGTTGCGGGCCCACAACGCTCCAGATGTCCGACCACAATTCGCGGGCAGGTCGGCCGAGCGCCCAGGGATGGCGCTCGGCGGGGATGACCGACCACGCATCGTTGTAAAGCACGTGAAGCTCGGGGCCCCAGTAGATGGCTGTGGGGAAGCTCGAATTCAGGCACAGATTCAGTGCCATCTGCAGAGACGGCGGCCACTGATGCGGGGGGCCCAGGGGGTGGGAGGCCCAGTCGAAATCGCGGATTCGCTGCCCCATTTCATGGCCGCCCTGAAGGAAAACGGAAGACGGCTGGGAAGGATTCATGGGTACTGCTCTGTGAAGCCGTTTTGAGTTTATCAAAGCTGCTCCTCGACCTTGGGGTGAGTTATTCTCAGACCATGCAGCAGGACATCCTGGTCAATTGGTCCCCACAGGAAACGCGGGTAGCCATCGTCGAAAACGGCGCCGTGCAGGAGCTGCACGTGGAGCGCACCCTCGAGCGGGGCTTGGTCGGCAACGTGTATCTGGGCAAGGTGGCGAGGGTGCTGCCCGGCATGCAATCGGCTTTCATCGACATCGGCCTGGAGCGCGCGGCGTTCCTGCACGTGGCCGATGTCTGGCACCGCCAGCCCGACGGCGAGCCACCCGGGTTCGTGCGCAACAGCCTGCCGCAGGTACCCATCGAAAAGCAGGTGTTCGAGGGCCAGGCCCTCATGGTGCAGGTCATCAAGGACCCGATCGGCACCAAGGGCGCGCGGTTGTCCACGCAGATCAGCATCGCCGGGCGCTTGCTGGTGTTCCTGCCGCAGGACGACCATGTGGGCGTCTCTCAGAAGATTCCCGCGGAGCAGCGCGAAGCCTTGCGCTCGCGCCTGCAGGCCCTGGTGGGCGAGCCGGGCGGCGGCTTCATCCTGCGAACCAATGGCGAAGACGCCTCCGACGCCGAGCTGGCCGAGGACATCGCCTACCTGCGCAAGACCTGGGCGCGCATCCGCGAAGCCGCGAGCCGCCTGCCGCCGATGTCGCTGCTGCACCAGGATTTGAGCCTGCTGCAGCGCGTGCTTCGCGACCTGGTGAGCGAAGGCACCCAGACCATCCGCATCGACTCGCACGAGCAGTTCGCCCATTTGCAGGCGTTCGGTCGGGAGTTCATGCCCGCCGCCGCTGAGCGCCTGGCGTTGTACAAGGGCGAGCGGCCGATCTTCGATTTGTTCTCCATCGACGAAGAGATCGCCAAGGCGCTGGGCCGGCGGGTGGACCTGAAATCCGGCGGCTACCTGATCGTCGACCAGACCGAGGCGCTGACGACGGTCGACGTCAACACCGGGGGCTTCGTGGGCGCCCGCAACTTCGACGACACGATATTCAAGACCAACCTGGAGGCCGCGCAGGCCATCGCGCGCCAGCTGCGCCTGCGCAACCTGGGCGGCATCATCATCGTGGACTTCATCGACATGGGCCGCGAGGACCACCGCGAGGCCGTGCTCGCTGAATTTCGCAAGCAGCTCGCGCGCGACCGCACCAAGACCATGGCCGGCGGCTTCTCGCAGCTGGGGCTGGTCGAGATGACGCGCAAGCGCACCCGCGAATCGCTGGCGCACATGCTGTGCGAGCCGTGCGAGGCCTGCCAGGGCAAGGGCACGGTGAAGACCGCGCGCAGCGTGGCCTACGACATCCTGCGCGAGATCCTGCGAGAGGCGCGGCAGTTCAACCCGCGCGAATATCGGGTGGTCGCATCACCCAAGGTGATCGAGCTGTTCCTGGATGAAGAAAGCCAGCACCTGGCGGGGCTGTCGGACTTCATCGGCAAGCCGATCTCGCTCCAGAGCGAAAGCGCGATGGGCCAGGAACAATACGACATCGTCCTGCTTTAGGGCAAATGCTGACCATGTACTGTTTCGCAAGTGACTGCGCGATCGCAAGCGAGCCCGCGCGGGGTACGAACAGCCACAACGGTGGATGGCGCGCAGTAGAGTGCCCCGTCGCCCTGATCCCGCCCACAACACGGGCCATGCCCTGAGCAGTTCGGCCGGCCTCATGGACAAGAACAACTACGCCATCACCTTCGCCTGCTACGGGCAGGTCGATTACACCCGGCAGTGCATTGACAGCATGGTTCGCACCGGCACGCCGCTGGATCGGCTGGTCGTGGTGGACAACGGGTCCAAGGACGAAACGCGTGACTACCTGTCGACGCTGCCGCTGGGCGGCCGCATCTTCAATGCCGACAACCTGGGCTGCGGCGTAGCCTGGAACCAGGGCGCGCTGGCGCTTCAGGCCGAATGGACCATCGTCATGAACAACGACGTTCTGGTCAGCCCCGGATGGGTCGAGGGCCTGATCGGCAAAGCGCAGGAGTACGGCGTGCGCGTGATGTCGCCGGGCATGGTGGAGGGCAACCTCGGCTACGATTTCGACGCCTTCGCGCCCGACGCTGTCGCGCGAATGCGCGATGCCCTGCGCCGCGGCTGGTGCCACGCCGTGTGCCTGGCCATCCATAAATCGGTGTGGATGGACATCGGCTATTTTCAGCCGGTGCCCAAGCTGCTGGGCTACGAAGACACCATCTTCTTCCACGAGATGTCGAAGGCCCGGGTGGCCTCGGGTACCACCGGCGCATCGTGGATCCACCATTTCGGCTCGATCACGCAGTCGGCGATGAAAAAAGACCGCGGCCTGCGCGAGCGCGACGGCCTGGCCGACCGCCGCAACGACCGGCTTCTGCGCAAGTCGTGGCCCAAGCGCAAGATCGAAAAATTGAAGCGCAATCTCCAGCTGAAGCGATGGCGGGACGAGGAGGTCGCGGCCTACGGCATGTCCATGCGCGGCGTGTGCCGCGGTGGGGCGATCGAGTGGGAGTGATGCGCCCGCCGATCCCCATCCTCACCTACCACCAGGTCGATGCGGCGCCCGCGGAAGGCACGCCCTACCGCAGCCTCGTGGTGTCGCCGGGCACCTTCGCCCGGCAGATGGGCCTGCTAAAGACGCTCGGCTACCGGGGCCTGTCGATGACGGCGCTGGAGCCTTACCTGCGAGGCGAGGAGACGGGCAAGGTCGTCGGCATCACGCTGGACGATGGGTACGTGAACAACCTCGAGCATGCGCTGCCGGTGCTGCGACGCTGCGGATTCAGCGCCACCTGCTATGTGGTCAGCGGCCAGCTGGGCGGCTTGAACTTCTGGGACCGTGCCAAGGGCGTGCCGCCGCAGCCCCTGATGGACGCTGTCCAGCTCAAAGCCTGGATCGCGGGCGGGCAGGAGGTCGGCGCCCATACTCGCAGCCACGCGGATTTGCTGAAGGTGGACGATGCCACCGCCCGTGACGAGATCGCCGGCTGTCGCCGTGACTTGCAGCAGCAACTGGGCGTGGAGGTGCGGCACTTCTGCTACCCGTACGGTTTTCACCGGCCCGAGCACGCGGCCATGGTGCGCGAAGCCGGCTACGCCACCGCCACCACGACGCAGCGCGCGCGCGCCCAGGCGTCCGACGACCTGTTCGAACTGCCCCGTGTGCCGGTGCTGCGCACCACCTCGCGTCCGCTGCTCTGGCTCAAGGTGGCGACGGGCTACGAGGACAGGCGGCGGGCATGAATGCCCCTCGTGCCGGTGGACGCAGGCTGCGCGTTGCGGTGTTGAACCGCGTCTTCAGCCCGACGGGCGGAGGAGCGGAAACTTATTCGATTCGCGTGGTGGAGCAGCTCGCCGGGCGCCACGACGTTCATGTTTTCGCGCAACAGATCGGGCACGAATGGCCGGGCGTGACCTACCACCGCGTCCCGTGCCCCATGGCCAAGCCGCGCTGGATCAACCAGCTCTGGTACGCATGGTGGACATGGCGCGCGACGCGCCATGGCTTCGACGTCGTGCACTCTCACGAGAACACCTGGCATGGCGACGTGCAGACCATCCACGTCAAACCCGTGCGCAGCAACCTGCTGGGCGGCCGCTCCGGCACGGCCCTGGCGCTACGCTGGCTGAAGATCGCGACGAGCCCGCGCCTGATCGCGAACCTGCGGCTGGAGATGGCGCGATTCACGGCCCGGCCTGGCCGCAGCGTCGTGCTGACTTCGGAAGCACTGCGCAAGCAAGCTGTCGCCGTCTATCCTGCCGCGGCGGCCATGATGTCCGTGATCACGCCGGGGGTGAACCTGCCGGGTGACGCGCTTTCACGCGGCGAGGCCCGGCGCTTGCTCGGGTTGCCCCAGTCCGGCGCCGTGGTGCTCTTCGTCGCCAACGACTATGCGCGCAAGGGCCTGGACACCTTGCTCGCCGCCATGGTGGGCTTGCCTGAAGGTTCGATGCTGATGGTCGTCGGTAACCCGCAGGGGATTCCCGTTTACACCGAGCGCGCACGCGCACTCGGGCTGGCCGAGGCCGTGCATTTTCTTGGCGCGATGAAGGACGTGGGCGCGGCCTATCGCGCGGCCACGGTGCTGGCCCATCCGACCCTGGACGATACCTTCGCGATGGTGGTGCTCGAAGCCATGGCGCATGGTCTGCCCGTGGTGGTCAGCGGTCCGGCGCATTGCGGCATTTCCTCGCTTTTGGAAGACGGCATCAACGCCTTGCTGCTGGATGATCCGCGCAACCAACGGCAGCTCGCGGCGCAGCTCAAAACGCTCCTGACCCAGCCGGAGTATGCCGAGTTGCTGTCACGGGAAGGCAGGCGCTTCGCCGAAGGGCATACGTGGGAAGAGGCCGCGCGCCGGTACGAAGCGCTTTATTTCACAGCTGCTGCCATCAAGCGACCAGCTTGAAGTGCTTGCGGCTGAAGTCCAGCCCCGTGAGGTTTTCCAGTGCCTTCGACAGCCGGTACTTGCGCTCTTTGCGCGTGAGCCGGTAGTCGGGATTGAACACCAGGTCCTGCTCGGCCTCGGTGGCGAGCCAATTGGCCATCACCTTCGGATGCGTGCCGGTGAAGCGTCGCACGGCCTGCGGGTCGAAATTGGCGTAGTGAATCGTCGGTACTTCGGCGCCCGCCCAGTACTTGGCCACCTGGTCCAGCTTGGCCTGCATGTACTCGGCGCGTCGCACCCAGCCGTAATGGTAGATGTGCGCGCCGGCCAGAGCGCCGTGCGGGTTGCGTGGCTTCTTGTGCTGGTGCATCACCAGCCAGTACTGGCCGTCGGGCGCGTAGGTGCGGATCGTGTTGCGGATCAGGCGGCACTCGCGCCGGTACCAACCCGGGCTGATGGACACGAAACCAGGTGAGCCGTAGAAGTGCAGGTAATCGAACACCAGCGCCTCGACGGCGGGGTTGTCGTGGTGCTTGTCCACGCTGGAACGGATGGCGTCGATTTCGTCCTCGTGCACCACCTCGTCGCCTTCGAGGTAGAAGGCCCAGTCCCCGGTGCAGGCGTACTGCGCCATCATCTTCTGCTGCGCATAGACGAAGCCGCGGTCGGCCATGCGCTCGTTCCAGATCGTTTCGATGATGCGGATCTTCGCATCGCCGATCGCCTTCACGCGCTCGAGCGTGTCGTCGTCGCCGCGGCCGACCGCGACCACGAACTCATCGACCAGCGGCAGCAGCGAGCGGATGGATTCCACGAAAGGGAAGCCCAGCGACACGCCATTGCGGATGAAGGTGAAGCCGCTGATGGATGCGCGGCTCATTCTTCCAGCACCTCTTCCTGCGAGCTGTCCAGATCGCTGGTGATGGCCAGGTTGTACAGCCGCGCGTAATGGCCGTTGCGGCGTAGCAGCTCCGCGTGCGAGCCTTCTTCGACGATCCTGCCGGCGCTCATCACGAGGATGCGGTCGGCGTGCTCGATGGTGGACAGGCGGTGCGCGATGATCAGCGTCGTGCGGCCCGCCATGAGGCGCTGCAGCGCGCCTTTGACGGCCTGCTCCGATTCGGTATCGAGGGCGGAAGTGGCTTCATCCAGCACGAGGATGGGTGCGTCCTTGTACAGCGCGCGGGCGATGGCCAGGCGCTGGCGCTGCCCGCCGGAGAGTTGCGTGGCGTTGTGGCCAACCATCGTGTCCAGGCCCTGCGGCATCGATGCGACGTGCTCGATCAGGTTGGCGGCTTCCAGCGCGCGGGTGATGCGCTCACGATCGATCGGAAGCCCCAGCGTGACATTGGCGGCGACGGTGTCGTTGAACATCACGACGTCCTGGCTCACGAAGGAGAACTGCCGGCGCAGGGCGCTCAGTTTCCAGTCCTTCAACTCCACGCCGTCCAGCGCGATACGGCCGCCCGTCGGCTCGACGAAGCGCGGCAGCAGGTTCACGAGCGTCGTCTTGCCCGAGCCTGAGCTGCCGACGAGGGCGACGGTTTGCCCCGGTTCCACCCGCAGGCTCACCGCATCCAGTGCGTCCCGCGAGCTGCCGGCGTAGCGCACGGTGACGCAATCCAGCACCAGCTCGCCGCGCGCATGGTCCACGGCGTGAGAGCCTTCCTGCTCGGACGGCGTCTGGTCGATCAGGTCCAGCCCGCGCTCCACGGCGGCCAGCCCTCGGGTGATCGGCGAGGCTGATTCGGAAAGATGCTTGATGGGCGCGATCAGCATCAGCATGGCGGTGACGAAGGAGGCGAAGCCGCCCACGGTGATGCCGCTGGTGGAGCTTTGCCACAGAGCGGTGCAGATCACGGCCGACAGCGCCGCTGCGGCCAACATCTGCGTGAGCGGGGTCATGGCCGACGCGGCGATGGTGGACTTCATGGCGAGCCGCCGCAGCTCGCGGCTCAGGCGCTCGAAGCGGTCGCCCTGGGCGTGCTGCGCCTCATGCAGCCGCACGACGCGATGGGCCAGCACGTTTTCTTCCACCACATAGGCCAGCCGGTCGGTGGCCTGCTGGCTGGCCTGCGTGATGCGGTGCAGTCGCTTGGACAGCACCTTCATCACCAGCGCCACGCCGGGGAAGATCACCAGCACGATGATCGTGAGCTTCCAGTTGATGTACAGCAGGTAGGCCATCAACGCCACGAGCGTGAGCGAATCCTTGATCAGCGACAGCATCGCGTTGACCAGCAGCGTGGTGCCTGTCTGCACCTCATAGACCACGGTGTTCGACAGCGAACTGGCCGAGGTCTGCGCGAACATGGTCATCGGCGCGTCCAGCAGGCGCCCGAACAGCTTGGTGCGCAGCTGCACCATCGCCTGGTTCGCCATGTAGGCCAGCGAGTACTGGGCGATGAAGCCCGCGAGCCCGCGGACGGCGAACAGGCCCATCAGGGCGACGGGCACGACCCAAAGGTAGAGCGTGCCGCCCTGGAAACCCTTGTCCAGCAGCGGCTTCATGAGGGCGGGGATGACCGGTTCGGTCAGGGCCGCCACGGTCGTGGCGGTAACCATGGCCGCCACGGCCCAGCCCGAGCCGCGGAAATACGGAACGAACCGCGCCACCCGCGGCCAGAGCGGCCGTTTCACGGGGACGGTTTGTTCGGTGTCGGTCATGCGTTGGTTTCCGATTGCGCCGGCGCGGCCGTGAAGCCAAGTGCCAGCAACAGCCCGATCATGACGCAGAAGTAATCGCCGATCAGCGCATCGAAAATCGTGCTGTTGAAAAGGCACACCACGGCGAGCATCGCCGCCATCGAATAGGCGGCTTGTCGGGTGACCGCGTCCAGGCGCTTCGCGTCCCGCGCCAGCTGGACGAAAAACGCGAGCAGCAGGGCGATACCGACAAGCCCCAGCTGCACGCCCCACATCAGGTACTCCTGGTGGGGGTTGCGCAGTTCCTTGAGGTGGGGATTCAACTGGGCGCCTTCGAGCCGACGATACTCGGTATTCCAGCTACCCACCCCGGAGCCGAGCAAGGGCCGCTCCTCGATGGCCTGGAGCGCCCTGTACCAGTAATTCAGGCGCGTGCCGGCGGAAGACCAGGGCGATCGATCGCCATCCAGATAGGCCTGTGACTGCGTGACGATCGCGTAGGTCCGCTGGCTGAACTGCGGCGACAAGGCCATTGCCGCGGCCAGCAGCGCGGCAGGCACGACGAGCGCCACCCACTTGCCGTGGCGGGGGATCGCCCAGTAAAGGGCCAGTGCCATGGCCACCAGCAGCGCAGCGTGTCCGCTGCGCCCCGGCAGAAAAAACAGCACATTCACGGCGCAAAGCACGGCGACGGCGATGGCTGCTGCCGGCCCCGCGCGGCCAGGCCACCGGTTGCGAAGGTTCCAGCACAGGGCGGCCAGGCCCGCAGTCATGATCGATTGGTCTATGTAGCTGGAATAGACGGTACCGATAGACAGTCGCTGTGAGGCGTCTTTCATGACCCAGGGCAGCTCCAGTCCCATGCTGAGGAGGTATGAGGTGAGCACGACCAGAAATTGTGCCGCGCCGTAGACGACCAGGCCAATCATCGCCTCGCGCCGGGTGCGCACCAGCACGAGCACGAGCGGGATGACCAGCAGCTTGCCGTACTTGCCGAAGTCGTTCAAGGCCTGCAACAGGGGCCCCGTCGTGTAGACCAGGCTGAACGCCAGGGCGGCCAGCATCAGCAGAATGACAGCCGGCGTACGCAGCTGCCGCAGCTGCGGCAGGCGTTGCCCAGCGCCCACGAGGCCCGCGGCCGACACCAGGCCGAAAAGGAAGACCAGCAGTTTGGAAACGCTCGTCGCCGCCAGTGAAATCGGGACCACCGCGGCCATCATGTACACGGGCCAGGGCCGAAAGGTTTCCCAATTATTTCTTTCCGACACGCGCAAGCTACCTCTCGATTGGACAGCCTTTCATTATCTCCAATGCGCAATCGGCCAAAATACGCCCCATGCCCCGAATCTCCGCCTACATCATTGCCTACAACGAAGCCGCCAAGGTGGCCGACGCCATCCGCAGCGTGCAGTGGGCCGACGAAGTGATCGTGGCCGATTCGCACAGCACCGACGGCACGGCGGCCATCGCCGAGGGGCTGGGCGCGCGCGTGGTGCAGATCGAGTTCAAGGGCTTCGGTGCGCTGCGCAACGAAGCGGTGGCGGCATGCACGCACGACTGGGTCTTCAGCCTCGACTCGGACGAGCGCTGCACCCCCGAAGCGGGCGAAGAGGTCCGTGCCCTGGCCGAGCGCGGCGAACACGGCGCGTATTTCGTGCCGCGAAGAAACTTTTTCCTCGGCCGCGAGATCCGCCACTCGGGGTGGTTCCCCAACTACCGGCAGCCTCAGTTGTTCCGAAAGGACGCGATGCGGTATGAAATGAGCCCCGTCCATGAAGGCTTCGAGCTCGCGCCCGGCGTTACGACAGGTTACCTGCGGCAGGCCATCTGGCAGCTGCCATTTAAGGATTTGTCCGAATCTATCAGTAAGATGAACCGCTATTCCTCGCTGGGGGCCACCAAGCGGCGGCAAAGCGGTTCGAGCTATGCCAAGGCGCTGGTCCATGCGAAGTGGGCTTTCCTGAAGCATTACTTTTTCAAGCGGGGTTTCCTGGATGGCTGGGCTGGCTTCATCATCGCGCTGTCCTACTTCGAGGTGACGTTTTACCGGTACGCAAAAGCCGTGGAGCTGGAGCACCAGGAACGCTGGGCCGCTGACTGGAAAGACATCCTCAAACGTTAAGAGAGGATCTTCAACAAGGATGAGACAACTCATGAGCGAAATTTCACTGAAGCGAAGGACCTGCGTGGCCGGCCTGTTCATGGCGCCGGCATTCGGCGCCCTGGCGCAGTTCCGCGTCGAAGTCACCGGCGTGGGGCTCACGCAGTTGCCCATCGCCGTGGCGCCGTTCCGCGGCGACGCGGCGGCCCCGCAGAAGATCGGCGCGATCATCCAGGCCGACCTGGAGCGCAGCGGCCAGTTCCGAGCCATCGATGCAGCGGGCGCTGCCCTCGACGAGGGCAGCCGGCCCGACCTCACGCCATGGCGGCAGAAGGGCGCCGATTCGCTCGCCGCCGGCAGCGTCACCCGCCTGGCCGACGGCCGGTACGATGTGCGCTTTCGCCTGTGGGACGTCGTGCGCGGGCAGGACCTGGGCGGCCAGAGCTACGCCGTGACCGTGGGCGACCTGCGCCTGGCGGCCCACCGCATCGCCGACTACATCTACGAGAAGCTCACCGGCGAGAAGGGCGTGTTCTCCACGCGCATCGCCTACGTCACCAAGGCAGGCACTCGCTACAACCTGTGGGTGGCCGATGCCGACGGCGAGAACGCGCAGTCCGCGCTGGCCAGCGGCGAGCCCATCATCTCGCCGGCATGGTCGGCCGACGGCGGGCGCATCGCTTACGTGTCTTTCGAATCGCGCAAACCCGTGGTCTACGTGCACGAAGTCGTGAGCGGCAAACGCCGCCTGATCGCCAACTTCCGCGGCTCCAACAGCGCCCCGGCCTGGTCGCCGGACGGCCGTACGCTGGCCGTGACGCTCAGCCGCGACGGCGGCTCGCAGCTCTATACCATCGATTCCAACGGCGGAGAGCCCCGGCGGCTTACGCAATCGGCCAGCATCGACACCGAGCCGCTGTACGCACCGGACGGGCGCAGCATTTACTTCGTGAGCGATCGCGGCGGCGCGCCGCAGATCTACCGCATGCCCCCTGGCGGCGGGAACCCTGAGCGAGTCACCTTTACGGGGAGTTACAACATATCACCTGCCGTCAGCCCGGACGGAAGATGGCTGGCCTACATTTCGCGCATTAGCGGGGCCTTCAAGCTTCAGATCATGGAACTAGGCAGCGGCACGGTGAACTCGATCACCGACACCACGGCCGACGAAAGCCCCAGCTTTGCTCCCAATGGCCGCCTGATCGTCTACGCGACGCGGCAAAATGGCCAGGAAGCCCTCATGACGACCACGCTGGACGGCAAGATCAAGGCCCGTCTCGCGGGCAAGGGCGGCGATATCCGCGAACCGGACTGGGGTCCGTTTCAGAAATGACTTTTTCAGGAGATATTTGGATGATCAAGCGACTTTTCCTGGCCCTGACAGTGGCCGTCGTAATGGCAGGCTGCAGCAGCGTCCCGCTCAGTGATGTGCCGGTGGAGGACAAGAGCGTCTCCACCGTACCGGGCGGCCAGGCAGGAGGTGGCGGCACGCAAAGCAGCGTGGCGCCGGTGGTAACCGATTCCGCGATCGGCACCAGGCAGGGCCCGGCCAACGTGGCACGCATCGTGTACTTCGACTACGACAGCTACGTCATCAAGCCGGAGTTCCAGTCGCTGATCGAGGCACACGCACGCTTCCTGAAGGCCAACAACGGCCGCCGGGTCAACATCGAGGGCCACACCGACGAGCGCGGCGGCCGCGAATACAACCTGGCCTTGGGCCAGCGCCGATCCGAGGCCGTGCGCCGCGCGCTCGGCCTGCTGGGCGTGACAGACACCCAGGTCGAAGCCGTGAGCTTCGGCAAGGAAAAGCCCGCAGCACCGGGCAGTGACGAGGCCTCCTGGGCCAAGAACCGCCGAGCCGAGCTCGTGTACCGCTGATGAGCAGCCTCATTCGCCAACCGTTCCCCGCCTGGCGCGCCGCCGTCGGTGCGGGCCTGGCCGCGCTGTGCCTGCTGGGCAGCGGCGCCGCATCGGCCGCCCTGTTCGAGGACGACGAGGCCCGCCGCGCCATCCTCGAACTGCGCCAGCGCGTGGAAGCCCAGCGCATCGCCGGTGAGCGCGATGCCGAGGCCCAGCGCCAGGAGATCAGCCAGATGCGGCGCAGCCTCCTGGAGCTGCAGACGCAAATCGAAACCCTTCGCGGCGATCTGGCGCGCGCGCACGGCCAGAACGAGCAGTTAATGCGCGAACTGGCCGACGTGCAGCGCCGCCAGAAAGACATCGCCTCCGGCGTGGAAGAGCGGCTGCGCAAGTTCGAGCCTTCCAAAGTGTCGGTGGACGGCAAGGAGTTCATCGCCGACCCGAACGAGTCGCGCGACTTCGAAGCCGCCCTGGCCATCTTCCGCAAAGGCGACTTTCCGCAGGCGCAGGCCGCTTTCGCCGACTTCATCAAGCGCTACCCGCAAAGCGGCTTCCGGCCCACGGCGCTGTTCTGGCTGGGCAATTCGCAGTACGCCAACCGCGACTACCGCGGCGCCATCGGCAACTTCCGCGCGCTCCTGGCGCAAGCGCCCGATCATCCGCGCGCCGCGGAGGCCGTGCTGTCGATCGCCAACTGCCAGATCGAGCTGAAGGACACGCCCGGTGCACGCCGCACGCTGGACGAGCTGATCAAGGCCTACCCGCAGTCCGAGGCAGCCGTAGCCGCCCGCGAACGCCTGACCAAGATTCGCTGAAGGCTGTCATTGCGGGCTCGACCCGCAATCCCTCTGCGCCATGGATGCCGGCCCGGCATGACAGAATCGGGCCGTGACCCACCTCGACGAGACAGCCGACCTCCAGCGCCGCTTCGGCGGGCTGGAGCGCCTCTATGGCGTCCCCGGCGCCGCCTCGATCCGCGCCGCCCACGTGGCGGTGGTGGGCATCGGCGGCGTCGGCTCATGGGCCGCCGAGGCGCTGGCGCGCAGCGGCGTCGGCGAACTCACGCTCATCGATTTGGATCACATCGCCGAATCCAACATCAACCGGCAAATTCATGCCCTGGCCGGCACCCTGGGCCAGGCGAAAGTCCAAGCCATGGCCGAACGCATAGCGCAGATCAATCCCTCGTGCAGGCTGCATCAGGTCGAAGAATTCGTGGAACCCGAAAACTGGCCGCGGGTCCTGCCCGGGCACGTCGACGCCGTGATCGACGCCTGCGACCAGGTGAAAGCCAAAGAAGCCATGGCGGCCTGGGCCATTCGCACGGGCACGATGTTCATCAGCGCCGGCGCCGCCGGCGGCAAGCGCCTGGCGCACAAGGTGGACGTAGACGACCTGGCCAACACCACGCACGATCCGCTCCTGGCGCAACTGCGCTACCGGCTGCGCAAGTTCAACGGCGCGCCGAAGGAGGGCAAAAAGATTGGCGTTCCCTGCGTTTTCAGCCGTGAGGCCGTGGCGCCCCCCGACGCCTCCTGCGCCATTGAAGGCGACGGATCGTTGAACTGCCACGGCTATGGCTCGGTGGTCAGCGTCACGGCCACTTTCGGGCAATGCGCCGCAGGATGGATACTTGATCGGCTGGCGGTGTCGAAACCGCTCGTAACGACGATATAATTGCTGGCTTTGCTGGGACGTTAGCTCAGTTGGTAGAGCAGCGGACTTTTAATCCGTTGGTCACAAGTTCGAATCTTGTACGTCCTACCAGTCTCCATGAGGGCTTGCTGCTGTCGAAGTGCAGCAAGCCCTTTCTTCATTGGGGCGATGTGGCGAGCCTTGAAGCCACTGACTCAGCTCCGCTCCCCCCGCTGACAAGTCTCGAATTTGCGCTGCGTCAAAGCGGGATCGAAAAACGCTTCCTAAGGTTATTTCTCAGTTCCGGGTGCGTCCACGGGATGCCCCTGGATGCCAGGGAGTCTTTCGGTGGCCGAACTCCTTCGCTTGCGCATCAGGTCACCAGACTTCAAAAAAGAAGGTCGATATGCCCAAGTTTGAAATACCCAGCGAAAAAGACAATCACTCGATCGGCGATACAGCGGCTGTATATAACAACGCCGCCAAGGATGACCTGATCTGCACCCTGAAGACCGAGTTCTCCGTCCAGGAATTAATGGCCAACGATCCAGGCTCTGCGGCCTTCGTTGGTTTTGGTGATGGCGACGACGCACTCCCCGCGGGCGTCAGCTTTGACGAGGCCACGCAGATGCTCACCGTCGACTGGGCGTTAGTGCCGGACGGCTTCGACTATACGATTCGCATGGCCAATGGCACTTACTCGACCGCGCACGTGGGCGGAGTTGCTCCTGTTGCGGGAGACAGCCTGTTCCTCGATTCTTTCGAGACGTACACAGACACGACAGCACTGGACGAGGGCTGGGGCATCGTCGCCAGTTTGGCGGAACATGGATGGACTTCGGCGGGTGCCGCCGCGGAAATCGTCGAGTCTGGCTACCAGGGAATCGTGAGCCTTGATGGCATCAACTGGCTGGATACGCAAGCCACAGGAGGTGCAATCGACATCACCCATGTGGTGAGCGATCCCAATGGCGGGTCCGCCCAAATCACGCTGTCAGTGGCGACCGAGCAGTTCACTGCAGGCGCCACTAATTACCTCACCGGCGGGTCGCTCGAGGTCTACTGGAATGGCGTGCTCGAGCTGACGATCTTGCCGGATACGGATCCAGCCAACGTCTTCCAGACCTTCCAAGTTGTGGTTGACAGCAACGTGGGCGACAACACGCTCCAGATCGTTGACACAGCTGACCCAACCAACGTTGGCTTCGCCGTGGACCTGGTAGGTGTGGCCGACTGGGTTTGTGCTTAAGTTCTCGTTAACGCGGGCGGCGTTCCGCCGCAGCCCGCGCGATGTCCGACGGCAGGCGCTTGAGCAGAAAGCGGATCGCCAGCGGCACCAGCACCAGGTCGTCCACCACGCCGATCAGCGGCAGCGTGTCGGGGATGAGGTCGATGGGTGAGAGCAGGTAGAGCGCGATCATGGCGGTGCCCAGCTTCAGCCAGCCGGGCGCCGCCGGGTGGCGCAGGGCAAACCACAGTTGCCGCGCGTCGCCGCGCACCAAGGTCCAGAGCAGAGCGATACGTTTCCACATGGGGGTGTGGACCCCGCCCGGCTGCGATGGTTCCTTTCCCTTTCAGTCGATGAGAGCGACCGCTCAACAAGACCAACGTCTAGTGGCGTAAGCGATCCCAGCGCCCTATGGTGCCAAGGTAGTTCGCTCCATCGGCGGCATCACACGGGAAAGCGCATGATTCTGTACAGCCGACTCGGGAGAGTAGGCGCCGCCCTGATCGGCTGCGGCTTGCTAATGGCGCAGGCACAAGGCCAGCCTGGGCCCGCCCAGGTCCCGTTCCCTGCATTCGCCCAGCAGCCCGCGCAGGGAACGCCTGTTCCCGGCAACCTCCAACAGTGGGGATTTTCGGGGGCGATGCAAAACCCGGCAGGGCAAGTTCAGGCGCCGCAATGGCCGCAACCGTCCTCGCAGCCTCCAATGGCACTCCCCTCGCAAGTCGCGCAGGCGAAGGCGCAGGCTCCGAAAGGCCCCACACAGCTGATCGACCTGCCGCGGATGGACAACCGGGCTATCGGTGAGCTCATCACGTCGCTGGTAACGCACCTCGAATTGCAAAGCGGCTACGCCGCAGCGAACGAGGCACAACAGAAGCTTCTGGCGGTACCGCCCAAAGTCGTCGCCGTCGGGCCAGCGCTCGCGCGCCTCGACACCAACAAGAAACTACTGCTGCTGCGCTTTGGGTATCTGCGCCAGCCGGGACAGTTGCCGCAACTCTGGGCGAGCGGCATGGTGGCACCCGATCCGGCGATGCCCAATCCAGATGGTGCGCTCGTCGAGCCCACGATTGCCTCCATCCTCATCTCTCGCGACAAGAGCGAGGCCGACATTGCCGTTGCCGAACTGCGGTCACAGGTGATCAACCTCGCATACGTCGATGCCGACAGCGCGGTGGGCATGCTCAAGGCCATGGGTTTCAATGTGAGCGCCACCGACAGGATGCCTATCGGTGCGCCAACGCAGGCGGGCGCCGGTTATCCTGGTTTTGGCAGCGCATTCACGCAGCCGTCCGGGCCCCAGCAGAACGTGTATGGCGGAGGTTGGCCCACCCAGCAGCTCGGCGGCGTGCCCGGCCAGATCCAGGCAAGCGGGCCCAGAGGAGGTCCTCGGAAGATTCGCAATCACGAACTGCCGCTGATCATCCGAATGCCCGGCCCGAATCCCCAGGATGTCGGACTGGTCGGTGCCGGCGCGGACGGGTCCATGGCGGCCACAGGGACAGGCCAGAACGGCGTCACCTCCATCCTTGGCACGAGCGGCCGTCTGTCGACCGAAACCCTGTCCTCGCCCACCTCGCAGCTGATGGTGCTTTACAACCCCGATCGACCGGAGCAACTGGGCATGGTTCGCAAGGCGCTGGCGGAATCCATCGACACAGCCGCCCGCCAGGTCGTCATCGAAGCCATGGTGCTGGAAGTGACCTCCAGCGGACTGAGGGACCTGGGCGTGCAATGGAATTACCAGAAGGGATTGAATACGCTTGCAATCGGTTCGCTCACTGCCGGTTCGGGCGGCAATACGCTGGCGTTCTTGCGCGACAGCTCGGTGGCCGAGGCCGCGAAGAACTTCTTCGTCAAGATCGAAGCCCTGGTGCAGACGGGCAAGGCCGAAGTGCTGGCGCGCCCCAGCGTACTGACGCTGGACAACCGGCAGGCCAGCATCCGGATCGGAACCGACATCCCCATCGCCACCAGCCGCGATGCCTCGTCCGGATCGGAGTCCCGCGTTTCCTACAGCTTCTTCTACCTGCCCACGGGCATTCAGCTCAACGTGCGCCCGCGCATCGACAATGACGGCCGCGAAGTGAGTTTGCAGGTCGACGCTGCCGTCTCGACCACGGTCGCCAACTCGGGCGCACAAATCCGCAGCCCCGGCGACGTGGTGCTTGCTGCGGCGCCGGCGGTATCCACCCGCCGCGTCCAGACCTACGCGCGCATTCCGAATAGCACGCCGCTCATCATCGGCGGCCTGATCAGTCGGACCCGCGACGACGTGAAAGATGCAACGCCCTTGCTGGGCGAGTTGCCAGTGGTCGGCGCGCTCTTCAGTGCCAGGAAGGAGACCACCACGCGGGATGAAGTGATCATCGTGCTCACGCCTTATGTGCTCGAACAGGGCCGCATGGGGATTGAAGCAGCCATGCCCAAGGACGCCCCCGCCTTCGAATACAGCAGGGACAACGCGCTGTTTCGCAAAAACGTGCGCCTGCGCGCGGAAGACACCATGAACATCGCGTACATCCGTGAGAACGCCCGGCTGCTGCGGTATCGCAACCTGGTGAACCGCATCGCTGCAATAGACGTGACGCGCGTAGAGAGCACGCCGCTGGCGCTGGTCCAAGGTAATCGGACGCCAGGCGAGGGCAGCTTGATGACGGGCTTGCTGTATGGGGTGATCGCGAATCACTACGATGGCGAGCCCATCCCCCCAGAACGCATGAATTTGTTCCTGGAACGCGAGAAGGGCGAAGTAGTGGTTCGCAGCCTCGCCGACGTGCTCGCACGGCTCGGCAATGGCCGAACGCCGGACAGCTTCTTCCAAATGAACCCCGCCAAGTGCGTCGCCATAACGTTCAGCGCAAGCCGCCACGCAATGGACGCCGGCAAGGTGCTGGCCGAGCCCGAGCCTCGCATTCGCGTCGTGGATTGCAAGCCCGACCGTTCTGATTGGTCGTCCCTGCTGCATGAGCTGAATCGCAACACGCACGATACCGAATTCAACACCATCCTGATCAAGGACAGCTCCGACTTCTTGAAGCTGTCGCATGCGATTGCGCTGAGGCGGCTGATCCAGATCAACGGAGGCAAGTCGACCGTCAATTTCGATCACCTCGGAATCGGCCGCGTCATGTCCTTGCCCGAATTCGGCGCCGGACAAAGACACTTGCTGGAAGCCGACATAGCGCTCTACTTCTACCTCTCGCAGCACGCATTGCGGGAGTTCGAGGAGGATTTCGAATCCGGGATGGCTGCGATCGAAAAAATCTTGCGTAGCGGCAGATTCAACGACATCATCGGCCCGGCTGATCTGCCGCCACCATCCCGATAACACGAAGACCCAAAAGTCACACGTCGAACCGCACGCCCTGCGCCAGCGGCAAATCGCGCGAGTAATTGATCGTGTTCGTCGCACGGCGCATGTAGTTTCTCCACGCGTCGGAGCCCGACTCGCGGCCTCCACCGGTTTCCTTTTCGCCGCCGAATGCTCCGCCAATTTCTGCGCCAGAGGTGCCAATGTTCACATTGGCGATACCACAGTCCGATCCACGCGACGACAAGAAGAACTCGGTTTCGCGCATGTCGTTGCTGAAGATCGACGAGGACAGCCCTTGTGGGACGTCGTTCTGAAGCCGAATCGCATCCTGGAACTCTGTGTACCCCATGACATACAGGATCGGGGCAAAAGTCTCCTCTTGCACGATCTTTGTCTGCGCGGGCATCTCGACGATCGCCGGTCGGACATAGTAGGCGCCGGGGTGGCTGTCCTGCAGCAGCCGCTCTCCACCGGTGACCTTGCCGCCATCTTCGCGGGCTGCGCGCAGCGCACTTTGCATTCTCTCGAAACTTGAAGCGTCGATCAGGGGGCCGACGAGCGTTGCGGCGTCCAGCGGATTGCCGACCGGCAGGCCGGCATACGCCTTCTTCAACCGGCCAACCAGCGCGTCCTTCACGCTTTCATGCACTATCAGCCGGCGCGTCGTCGTGCACCTTTGCCCGCAGGTGCCCGCGGCCGCAAACACGAGGCCGCGCACCGCCAGGTCAAGGTCAGCGCTCGGGGTTACGATCACCGCGTTATTTCCGCCCAGTTCCAGCAATGACCGGCCGAAACGACGCGCCACGCGCGGGCCCAGTTCGCGGCCCATGCGCGTACTACCGGTGGCGGATACGAGCGCTACGCGCCTGTCGTCGACAAGTGCTTCTCCCACATCGCGCCCGCCGATGATCACCTGCGACACGTGTTGCGGCACGGAGCCGACACGCTGTGCTGCCTTCTCGAATATGGTTTGGCATGCCAGCGCCGTGAGAGGGGTTTTCTCGGACGGCTTCCAGACGACTGCGTTACCGCAGACGAGTGCCAAAGCGGAATTCCATGCCCAGACGGCCACTGGAAAGTTGAAGGCACTGATGACGCCCACCACGCCGAGGGGGTGCCAAGTCTCCATCATCCTGTGTCCGGGCCGCTCTGAGGCAATCGTCAGGCCGTACAGCTGGCGTGAAAGGCCGACGGCGAAGTCGCAGATGTCGATCATCTCCTGCACTTCGCCAAGCCCTTCCGAGAGGATCTTGCCGGTTTCAATCGATACCAGCTTTCCGAGAGCTTCCTTTTCCGTTCTCAGCTCTTCTCCCAGCAGTCGAACCAGCTCTCCTCGTTGCGGCGCAGGCACATCTCGCCACGCCATAAACGCGGTCTGCGCACGCCCGATGGTTTCCGCCACGTGAACTGCCGTGTGCGTGCTGATTCGGGCGATCTCGGCGCCATCGATGGGCGAAACGACTGGCAACTCGCCGCCGATTGCGGCAGAGGCTACGCCGAAGTGTTTGAGGAGTGAGGCAGCGGCCAACATGGGTCGGTGGGTGGGTAGGATCGTCAGTCGCTGGAGTGCCGCGACGCGTCCGGAGGATGACGGTGCTCATGCAAGAGCTTCATCGCGATCAGAAGCAATGCCTCGGCATGAGCGCGCCTCTCCTGGACTTCAACAAACAGGGGGTCTGACTCGTCCAGAGTCTTCGTGGAGAACTGATGCGCGCCTGTGCCTACGGTGTTGAAAAGCCGCTGCTCTGTCGTCAAGAAGGCATCATGAGCGGCTTTCCAGCGCGAGAACGCATTAGTGATGTCATCCCGGTCCATGCTTTCAATATTCGCCCCACTGCTGTGCTTGTCAATATGAACTATTGTTCTTATCAGTTCCCGGCATCCGTTAGTTGGTCGGCCAGCACCTTGACTCGGTCCGCCGCCCGCCGCCAGCGGGCATAAGCCACCATCCGCACCTCCGGTCTCGCCGACTCGTCACGCACTACATTCCACGCGGCGCGTTCCATCGCTATTGCGGCCTCGTATTCGGCCAGGAGCGAGTCGTGCTGGTGGGGGTCCATGAGTTGGATTCTTGTCCTTTCCAACCTTGACATTCAGATGTCAGATGGAAAATAGCCGTGTGCGTGATTTATGCGGCAAACTTTTGTCACGCAGCACCACGCTTTTGACTGATGAGCAGCCCCGGGGCTCTGACTCGCCGGCGCCGGCAGACAACTTGCTTCGCACCACTAGCTCGACAGCGCTACCTCGATCTCCGCGAACGATCCCGCTGCCTAAAGGGTAGCCATGTCGACGGCCTGCGCCATCGCCTTGTATCCGGCGTCGTTGGGATGCAAATGGTCCCCGCTGTCGTAGGCGGGGTTGAGGCGCGTCGGGTCCGCCGCATCGCGCAAGGCCGCATCGAAATCAACCACTTCCACGCCTTCCGGACGCGACCTGATCCATGCATTGACGGCCTGGCGCTTCGCCTCACCCTCATCCGAGTAGTAGCCCGCGAGGCGGTACGGCGGCAGCGTGCCCAGCAAGACCTTGATGCCGCGGGCCTGGGCGCTGGATGCCGCCGCCGCGATCGCAGCGATGAGCTGCTGGGCTGTCACAGGCTGCGAAGGCATTGGCTCCACCGAGAAACCGATGTCGTTGATGCCCATGAGGACGAGGGCGTGCGTCACGCCAGACACATTCAGCACGTCGCGCTCGAACCGGCTCGTGCCGCTCGGCCCGAAAAATTCGTGCAGCCACCGGTTCCCGGAGATGCCCGCGTTCACGACGCCGATGCGCGCCTGCCCGGCGGCTTTTAGCCTGTCGTCCAACAGATTGGGATAGCGCCGTGCGCCGTTCACCGCCGAGCCCCACCCGTCAGTCAGCGAATCTCCAAACGCTACCAGCACGCGAGTCGCCTCGGTGCTTGAAACTTCCACGCTGCCGAGGGAAAAGTAAGACTCGCGCTGCTCCGCCTGGGACGCCTGCGCGGACGGCGCGGCCAGCTGGTTGCCGGCCACGATGAACGCCGTCTGCCGGCCGTCCGAATGCACCGTGGGCAACGTCGTCGGGCCGGCGAAGTACATCGAGATGCTCAGATTCTGGAGGGCGGTGACCGGCATCGGCACGGCATCACTCAGCACCTCGGCACCAGCCTGCAGGGTGATGGTTGGCTGCCCGCCGAATGTCACGGCCCGGTCCGTGGCAGGATCGATGTCGGATGTTGCGGCCAGCGTCCTGGCGACATGGACGCCGGAGAAAGTCACCGGACCTTTGCCGAACAGGTTGGAAAGTTTCACCCGCAGAGAATCTCCGCCCAGCGAAAGCCGCACGACCTGCCGCAGCGTCTGGTTGTTGAATGTCTGGGCCGCCGGCGCAGGTGTGCCCGGCAAGGACATGGTTGCGTCATGCATGGCTGCCGTCCAGGCCGCGTAGAACCGGCTCTGGGCCGGCTGCTGCGCCGGTGCCGGTGTCGGTGCGGGAACGCTGTCACCACCGCCGATGTTGACACTGCCACCCCCGTTCACTTCGCTGCTGACACTACCGCCACCGCCGCCGCCGCAACCCGCGAATGCGGCCAGCAGTACGGCACCAAAAAACGACTTGAGCGCCGCGCGACGCCTGGATGAAATCAGCACTGATCGGTCTCCCTGGCCCGCCTGTCGGGCCCGCCCATGTTCGCAGGCTCTGCAGCGCTGGGCCGTAGGAAAAGAGCGCGTTCAGCCGTCGACTGAGGCAGCCTTCGGCCGGTGCTTGCGCGGGGGTGGCGTGGGCTCCGGCGCCGGCAACAACAGCTGCGCCTCCTTCGCCACCCGCACGCAATCCTTGATGTGCTCTTCGCCCAGGTAGCGCAGGGCGGTGTAGCCCATGGCTGCCGCGACGACCTGGCCCGCGAACGGCACATACTTTGCGGCCTGCTTGGTCGTGAACCTCATGCCCACCCTTTGCGCCATGCGCAGGACGAGATCGCGGGTGATGAACTTGCCCACCAGAACGGAGCCGACCATCGCCAGCGCCTTTTGCACTTGCTCGCGCTTGTGGGCGGGCAGGGCGTCCAGCTGCTGCGGGGTCAGGCCGAACTGCGCGTTGATGGCTGGCACCAGTCTGGACAACAGCGCCGCATCGACGGCCCAGTCCAGCCCGGGGATGGGCACCGCGCTGGCGGCGGCGCCGACCAGCGCGCGACGATTGAGCAGCTGGCGGCTGCGGCGCACGGCGTCCTCGAGGATGGGGTTGCCGTCGGCGAGTTGCAGGGCAGTGGGCATGGCACCATGGTACCAATGCGCCGCCGGTTTATCGTTTGAAGTGCGCCTGGCCAAGCTCCCACATGGGCAGGAAGACGCCTAGCACGAACATGCCCACCAGTACGCCCAGTGTGGCCAGCAGGATGGGCTCGACGGTCTGGCTCAGCCTTGCGACCTGGTATTCAACGTCGTCCGAGTACATCAAGGCGATCTGCTCGACTGCCTGATCGACGTCGCCGGTGCGTTCGGCCACCGTGATCAGCTGCAACTCGATCGGGGAGAAGATCCCCGAAGTCCGCATGACGCGGCTGAGCACCTCGCCGCGCTCCACGCCCACGCGCATCTGCAGGATTCGAGCCTCGAAGAATGCGTTCTCCACCACGCGCGATACGAGCTGAAACGCCATGACGATGGGGACATTGGCTTTCATGGCCGTGCTGAAGCTGCGGCTGAAGCGCGCAACGGTTGCCTTGTACATGATGTCTCCGATAACCGGAACGCGCAGCTTGAAACGGTCCCACGCATAGCGGCCTTCGGGCGACTTCAGCACCAGCCGCATCAAGAAATAGAAGAGGCCCATGCCCATCATGACCGCCCACCAGTACTCCACGGAGAATTTCGAAATTCCGAGCAGGATTCGCGTGAGCAACGGCAACTCCACATTCAATCCGGCATAGGTCTTGGCGAATGTCGGAATGACGAAGATCGTCATGATCGTCATGGCGATCGCGAGCGCGGTCATCACGAAGGTGGGGTAGCGCAGCGCCGCCTTGATCTTCTGCTTCATCTGGCGGTCGAACTCCAGCTGGTTATACAGGGCGCGGAACGCCTCCTCCAGCTTGCCCGTGCCTTCGCCGACGCGGACCATGTTCACGTAGTAGTCGTCAAAGACAGAAGAGTGGCGCGCAAGGGAGCCACTGAGCACGATGCCGCGGTCCAGGTCATCGCGCACCGCCTGCAGCACCTTGGCCAGGGGCTTGCTGGCGGTGGTTTTCTGGATGCCCTCGATGGCGTCCATCATCTGCATCCCGGCGCGCACCATGTTAGCCATCTGGCGCGTGAACAGCAGGAGGTCGAGCGCGGACACCTTGTCCTGGCCAGTCCACCTCGTAAACCACTTCGGCGGCTGAAAGCCCGCGGCCTGTGTCTTGATTGAGATGGGGAATATCTCGGATTCCATCATCCAGGTAGCGACCGCCTGGGGGCTGGCGGATTCGACCGTGCCGCGCATCGTTTCGCCGCGGCGGTTTCGTCCCAGGTACTCGTAGATGTTCATGTTCTATCCCTTGCGCTACTACTCGGCGCCGCCGCTCACGACAGTCATGGCTTCAGATATCGTTGTCTCACCTGTCAGCACCAGCTCGTGCGCGTTGCGCTCGATGGTGTACGTGCCGATCTGCTGGCGTGCCAGGCGTTCGAACTCGCTCGGGTCCGCCCGCTGAATCGCCAGCGCAAGCTGCTGGTTCATCTCGACAACCTCGAAGACGCCTCGGCGTCCGAAGTAGCCCACGCCGTTGCAGCGCACGCAGCCCTTGCCTCGCCTGAATTTGGCCAGCGACAGCTCCTCGGGACTCACGCGGGTGCGAAACCATTCCAGGTGTTCCGGCGGCGGGTCGGCGGCAATCGCGCAGTTCGGGCAGACCATGCGCACCAGGCGCTGTGACACGACCGCCAGCAGGCTGGACGCGATCAGGTAGCCCGGTACCTTCATGTCCAGCAGGCGCAGCGGCGTGGTGGCGGCGTCGTTGGTGTGTAGTGTGGACAGCACCAGGTGGCCCGTGATGGCCGCGCGCGATGCAATGTCAGCCGTCTCGTTGTCGCGGATTTCGCCGACCAGCAGCACGTCCGGGTCCTGGCGAAGGAACGAGCGCAGCACGCGGGCAAAGGTCAGGTCGATCTTCTCGTTGACCTGAACCTGGTTGATGCCTTGCAGCCGGTATTCCACCGGGTCTTCGCAGGTGAGGATCTTCACCTCGGGCTTGTTCAGCTTCTCCAGGGCGGCGTAGAGCGTCGTGCTCTTGCCGCTGCCCGTGGGCCCGGTCACCAGCACGATGCCATGGGGTGCGGACAGTGCGCGCTCGAAAACCTTTCGCGCACGCTGCGGCATGATCTGCGAGAGGTTCAGGCGCCCGGCGTCCTGACGCAGCAGGCGCAGCACGATGGATTCGCCGAACTGCGTGGGCATGGTGGACATGCGCACGTCGAAACGCGAATCGCCCACCTTCATGTTCATGCGGCCGTCCTGTGGCAGGCGCCGCTCGGCGATATCGAGCCCGGCCATCAACTTCAGCCGCACCACGAGCGTCGATGCGATGCGTGGATCGGTTTCAACCTGCACGTGCAGCTGGCCGTCGATGCGGAAGCGCACGGTAAGGGTTTTTTCCTGCGGCTCGAAGTGGATGTCGGATGCGTTGATGCGCGCTGCGTCGTCGAAGATCGTCTGCAGCATCTTGACGATGGGCGCCTCGGCGTCTTCAAGCGCACCATCTAGCGCTCTCAGGTCGACCACGCGCTCCTGGGCCTGCACATCCTGGCCTACTTCCTTGGCGAACTGACCGATCTGCTCTGTCTTGCGATAGACCTTTTCGATTGTGTCCTTCAACTGTTCCTGCGTGATGACGCCGACTTCCACGTTGCGTCGGAGCAAGGCGGACACTTCGTCCTGTGCGCGCAAATCCCAAGGGTCGGCGAAGCCGACGAAGTAGCTGTCGCCACGGTCTTCCAGCACCAGCGCCTTGAACCGGCGCGCCTGCACTTCGGTGATCAGCTTGACGGTCTGCGGATGGAAGTCATGTTGCCGCAAGTCGACATAGGGCACACCCAGCTTCTTCGCGGCGGACCTTGCGGCGGCTTCTTCCGTCGGGTTGTCGGGCACGACCAGATCGGGCAGCGGCGGCGGCTGCTCGACCATGAAGGAGCGTGTCATTTCGAAATCTTGTGGCATGTGAATGCTCCGTCGATGTTGGTCAGGCAATATTCATGTCACTGGATGGTTTCATGCCAGCGGCCTGTTTTTAGCGTGGTGCTGGTAACCGGGGCAATCTTGTCCTTGTCCACACCTCTCAGGCAGACGAACCCGCTCGCGAACTGGGTCGTTCCGCTGGACTTCACCACCGTGAACTCGGTGACAGGAGTCGGTTCAGAAGGTGTGGCCTGCTTGAAGAACGCGCAGATGCCTCCGCACAGGGTGGCGCCGACCAATCCGGGCGCAGCCCCGCTCACCGTAAAGGAACTGGTCCCCGTGGCGGTGACGGATACGTCGGATGCCAAGGAGCCCGTGCCCGCGGGTGTGCCGGTCAACGAGTACACCGCCAGCCGGGTCCCGACGCTGGGCAGAGCGGGGCCCGGAGGCACGCGGATCGTAGTCGAGTTGACACCCTGCGTGATGTAGCTGGGGCCTATGGTTCTCGCCGTAGTCATTGAGTAGTGCCCAGACCCGTCCGGACCTGAAACGATGTTCACCAGGCCGTTGTTGGTGGCGCCGGCCGCAAGCGTGCCAGTCGCTCCTAGTACCCTCAACGTCGTCGACGTGACGGTCGGGGTGACCGTGATCTTGTTGACGGGACCGGTTGCGGGCGTATCGATCGTGTAGTTCCCGGACGCACTACTGCACGCACCCCCGGGCGTAGCCGTGACGGTGGCGCCCGTGATGGCGCCTGCCGTGTTCAGCACGTCGCCCACGCATAACTCGCTGCCGGCTGTGAGGGAAGCCACCGGCATGACTGTGTCCCCGCTACCCATGTTGGCGCTAAGCGCGATCGTCGTGCCCGCGATGGCATAAACCGCCGCAGAGTACGAGGTCGCGCCTGCACCCGTATTCGAGGACATGTAATCCTTGTTGTAGGCGTACCAAATCTCCGAAAAAGCCTTGCCCGACGCATTCGGTGTGCTTCCGTCGAGGTTGGGAAAGTGCACGAGCCTTGTCATGCCGATCGGTGAGGGCCCATTGGTGCCAAAGGTCACGGAGGGCGTTATCTGGTCAGAACTCGTGGCAGATCGCCCCGATACTCCATAGACGAGCGTGTCGGCCCCCGAACACCAGTTGGTACAAGTTTCGGACTGGAAGCTGCCCGTGCCCCCAGCGGGGTAGGTCGTCGGGGGATTGGTGCAGGTGCCGGTTGCCGCCACGCCATAGATCACGCCGCCGCTCGACCCGGAGTTGACTCCGGTCAGGTTCGCGACGTGCTTGTCGTCCCAAAACCTGCCTACGATGTCCGGATACGCGGTCGTGGACAGGCTCGGAAAAAGCCCGCCCACCTCGACATAGTCGCGGCTCTGGCTAATAGTCTGATTTACACGTCTGCTGATGGTATTTGGTCCGATGTTCACGGTGACGCCTATACCCCCCACGCTGGTGTTACCGCTGCTGGAATTAAGGTTCCATTGAAGGGCGCAGCCGGCCGGGTTATCGGCGCAGAAAGTCGCCTCGGCATTTGTATTTCCACCCGGGTCCTGTCGCTTCCAGACCATATTGAAAAGTGACGTCGCTGGAACATCATGGATGTTTCTTAGAACCATTGTCACGGTGGTTCCCCGGCCGGCCACCCCATTGCTCACGCCGACCGTGTAGGTCTGCTCGAGTGTGCGCGAAGCCGAGCCCACCGTTCCCGTGACGTTCACCTTGCAGCCAGTGCACAACCCCTCGGTGCATCCGACCGGAGCCGCCACCGTTTTGTCCGCTGAGTAATTGAAGGTCCCGCGTCCCAGGGCGAACGGCCCGCCGGTTGCAACGCCCTTGCAGTCCGCCTCGGCCATGATGCCGCCGTTGCCGACCCGCCCCACGATCGCTTCCGCCCGCTGCAGGCCGCTTTCCGCGAGCATCAGCGCCGCAGTGCTGTCCAGCTGCTGCGAGGTATCCATGCTTCGGGTACCAATGATGCCCGTCGTCTGAGCGAGGATGAAGATGACTCCTGCCACCAGCAGGAATGCCATCAGGATCGACACGACCCCGCGTTCGCGGACCGGAAGGCCTGCGTTTCGCTCACGTGCAGGGATTGGTTTCACACATGTTCCTCAGGGCGACGCGTGAGCGTTCGGTGATGTTCTTACCGCTCGTGCTGTCCTTCAGGGTCAGCGTTACCTCTATGAAGCGGACGTTGGTCGTCGCCGTCGCCGGGTAGGTTGCACCTGTCACTGAAAGCGGATTGAGCGCCAGATAGTTCAGCGTCAGCTGCGCCTGGGGGTGTTCCAAGGAGGCCAATGTTGAGACAGTGGCGGGTGAAGAGTAGCCTAACGTGAGGTTGGGCCCAGTGCCGTCGATCGTGACGACTACGCCGTCAGCACGTCTGAAGATTATTTTTTCCGACGGGTTGGCTATCCCAGAAGTAATGTAATACCCATTCGCTTTGTCTTGGTACTCGATTTCCCGGATCTCGCGCGCCAGCCGCTCGACGGCATAGCGGGCATCGTTGGCGTTGCGTTGGCCGGCGTTGACGACGCGTGCCGTGGTGAAGCTGTCGGAAATCATTGAAACGCCGACGACCGCCAGGATTCCCATGACCACAACCGTGATCACTAATTCCACGACCGTGAAGCCGCGCTGACGGGTTTGTAGATTGAAAGTGCATTGCATGTTCAATAGTCCACCAGCATGAGGGTGACCGGCGCCAAGCCACCTTGAGTGATCACGACGGTCTTGCAGGAGAAATTGCTGGGGCAGACGCTCCCGTCAGAGAAGGGCTCCGTGATGGTGACAGTGGGGATGGTGTACCCCGGGAGTGCCGACAGGCCGGAGCACTGGTTGCCACCATAGCCATTTGTCGTCACCACATTCGCGTATCCGTCTTCCGTGTGGCGGCGTTGAGCCAGCACCTGCTCGGCACACTCGTGCATGAGCCGCGCGCTGACCTGCATGCCATCCACTGTGCTCACATTTGCAAACAGCCGCTCTTGCATTGCCATGATTCCCACAGCTGCAATGCCGAGCACCACCATGACGATGATCGACTCCATTAATGTGAAGCCGCGAGAGCGGTGACGCGGCGTCATGGCGTTACCACCGTCACGTGCCCGGTCAAAGCCCCAACATTCAGGTTGACGGTGTTGTCCTCGGCCTTCAAAACATATGTCTGTGTCGTCGCCACCATTGGCTGGCCCAGGCTGCTGATTTCGAGTTGGGCGGGACCCGTCAATACGACGCCTTTCTTGAGGGCTACCCTGAATTCCTCGCCGGTCGCCGGGTTGATCACTGGGCTCACGTCGCATGGGGAAACACCGGACGTTACGCAGCTCACCGCGTAGACGCTATTGGTTCCATCCGCGTCCACGCGCAGCCTTTTTCCCCAGACCGTTGCGAGCGCTTGGGCATGCCGGATATCACTGGCCATCGTCTGCGCCTGCGAGAGCAGTGAGAACACGCTGGATGAACTGTTCCTCATCATCGCGTAGGCACTAAGCACGCCTACGACGACGATCACGATGATGAGTTCCATCAACGTGAACCCTGCTTCCTTGATGCGGGAACCACTACACATTTCGCCACCAGGAAGGAAGAACGGAGAGCGGAGGTGCCGCGCTGCCGTCCTAAATGAAGAGCGCGTCAGGTGTCAGACCCCATTGGATTGAATCCGAATTCTTCGAGCGTGGTTGGATAAACCAGAGTGCATGTCACGGTAGCTGCGCCCTTAACGAGGGTCGTGTCGGCTTTCATGGTGATTGCGGCCGGAAGGCTCGTCAACGCCAACGTGTCATTGCAACTGTTGACTGGGGTGGTGCCAACCGTCAGTCCACCGGAGCGCAGAGCGTAATTCGTGGCAGCACCCGAGGCGATGCTACCAGCGACGCCTTTTAGCACTCCGATGCGGGCCTCTTTGGCCAAATCCTGGTACAGCGGGATGGCCACGGCGGCCATGATGCCAATGATCACGATGACGATGATGAGCTCGATCAGCGTGAAGCCCGCTTGCAGCGTCCGACCAAGTTTTTGCGATTTCATGAGTAGTTCCTCCAGGGTCAAAAGATGGTTGGGCACGCCCCGCAGCGTTTTGCCCCTTACTTCTTTCTGCTCATTTCAATCTGTAAGGACTGTGTGTAAAAGCGCAGAAGCGAAAAAAGTGTCCCATCTCGTCCATGTAACAGCATCATGCAAATGAACTATGTCGGTTGCATACCAAACATAAATAAAGTGTCTTGCACAAAAAGTCACAGTTCCCAAAAATGTATGACATCATGAAGCGCGAAGTGCCTGTGCAAACAAGCATGGGCTTGTAACAATATCAGACCAAGTATTACAGTCTGAGTAGGGGAAAGGGGAAAGACGTATGAGCCTGCAGTGGCCCTTTTTCGGCGCCGGGGGCAAGGGGTGGACGGGCTTCGACGCCGTCGACAGTGGGTACTGCGCCGTCAGTGTCCGCAACACCTCCGGCAAGCCCCAAGTCGTCCGCTATGCGCAAAGCTCTGGCATGGCCTATGGCGCCGATGCGATACGCGAGCTCGGCGATAAGGTCGGCTCGGCGGGCTTCCCGTGCACGCTCGCACTGGCTCGCACTGACTACCAGGTGCTGGTGCTGCCCGAGCCGGCAGTGCTCGAATCTGAAATGCAGGCCAGCCTGCGCTGGTCGCTGGCTTCGATGATCGACTATCCACCGGACGAGGCCAACATCGCGTGGATGCGCATTCCGACGGAAGAGTACCAGCCCGGCCACGACAAGCAGTTGTATGCGATCGTCGCGCGCAACTCGGTCGTGAGCCCGCAGGCGGCATGGTTTGAAGAGGCCAAGCTGCCGCTGAAAACGGTTGACGTTCGCGAGACCGCGTTGCGAAACATTGCAATACTGTTGGAAAAAAAGAACGAAGGAATGGGACTCTTGTCTTTCGGGCCCAACGGCGTCACCGCTACTTTCACTTTTAACGGCGAGCTTTACCTCGATCGTTTTATCGCGCAGCCTATGGACGAGATTGTCGAGGGTGACGATCAGCGGCGCCAGAAATTCTTCGACAGAGTGGCCCAGCAGGTGTATCAGTCGATGGAGCTGATCACGCGCACGCACCCCTTTATCGGTATAGAGCGCGTAGTGGTTGGGCCCACTTCTGCGCCCATGGACCTGGCCAGGCACCTTGCAGGCAAGTTGCCGGTATCTGTTCAGTTGCTCGATTTGGCGGAAATTGTCGACTTGTCCGAGACGCCGCAGCTGACCAAGCCGGAGATCCAGGCGCGCTGCCTGGTCGCCCTCGGCGCTGCGCTGCGCGGCGTGAGGAGAAATAAATGACCCAGCAGATCAACCTGTTGCGGCCCAAGGACAGATCCGCGGGTATCGCGGCCATGGGGTTGGGCGCGGTCGGCTTGGTGGTGGTTGTCCTCGCCGGGTATTTCTGGTCTGTGGTGAGCGAACAAAATCGATTGCGTGACGCAGCAAAACTGAAAGATCAGCAACTCGCGCAGGTCAGGAGCACGATCCAGGCCGTGCAGGCCGAAAGAGCCAAGCAGAACGACGCCTCGGCACTGGAGGCCGAGATCGCAGCGATGCGCCCTCGCGCCGAGGCATTGGGCCAACTGGTGAAGCTGGTGCGCGCGGGTAACCCTGGTGCCCATGAAGGCTTTGCGCGCTACTTGCAGACACTGGGCAGCTTGTCCGCAGACGGACTTTGGATCAGCAACCTCAGCGTCAGCAAAGGGGGCAATGCTGTGGTCATCACAGGCCGCGCTCTGCAGAACGATGCAGTGATGCAGTATGCGCGTCGGCTCAACGACGCATTTGCACCACAAGGCGTGCGTTTCAATTCACTCGAACTCACGCCCGAAGCCTTGAGGGCACCGGGTGCGCCGGCCAGCGCCCCACCGGCGTTGACCACCATCGCTTTCAGGCTTTCGTAGTCACCATGAAATACCTCAAGCCACTCCTCATCCAGTTCAACGCGCTGAATACGCGCGAGCGACTGCTCACGATTGCGGCCTTCCTGGGAGTCGTCTATTTCATATTCGACTTTGCCTTGATCAGGCCGCAGACTGCGCAGTCCAGGGAACTGCGTCAGAAGATTGAGAAGCAGGACGCCGAGCTTGCCGCAGCCGCGCAAGCGTTGCAGGCTTTGTCGGCGGCCTCGGCGGCAGACCCGTTGGCAAGTCAGCGCGCGCAGCGCGACGCGATGCGCGCAACGTTTGCCGAAGCAGAGGCATTGATGGGGCGTGTTGCGGTTGACGTGCGCATGGGCGACGTCGTGCGAGCCATGGTCGCAGCGCGGCCGGGTTTGACACTCGTATCCCTTCGCACGATTCCTGCGGAGCAGTTCTATCAGCCTCCGGCTCCGCCAGCGCCAGCCGCCGGCGCTAGTGCGCCCGCGCCTGCCGCAGCGGCTAGCGCGCCGATAGCGCCTGCCATGATCGTGCCCACTCTCTACAAGCACGGCGTCGAGGTGACGGTGCAAGGCAGTTACCCTGCACTGGTCGCCTACATGCAACAGCTGGAACGAAACGGCGGCTCCATGTTCTGGGGCAACGTGACATTGGACGTCGTTGGGCATCCGGAGGCGAGACTGAAGATGTCCGTCTTCACGTTGAGCCCGCGCCCTGAACAGCCATTGGGTTGAAGATGACCAAGAACCAACCAACATTGCACGCGGGCCGGCTGCTTCTCCTGCTCGTCGGGATTGCGGCATCCGCACCTGCTATTGCGCAGACCTCAGGTGACCCGACGAAACCTCCGCCCGTGTGGCTGGCGATGCAACCCAGGCCGCCTGGTGCGGTCGCCGCAGTCGAGGTGGAGGCCGCGGGCACACCTGATACCCAGATCATCATCGTCGGGCCGGCGCGCAAATTCGCCATGGTGGACGGCCAGGCCGTGCGCCCGGGTGAAACCTACAAGGGTTCAAAACTCCTGAGCATCGGGCCAGATGGAGTGATTTGGCAAACCGAGGGCCGTCGCGAAGTGACAAGCATGAGCCCGGGCGTCCAGAAGACCGACCCGGCAGCCCGCCAATCCAAACAACCCGGCGCAAAAGCCCGGACGAAAAACTGAACGGAGGCCCTTAATGAGGCGATTGTTGATTCCTTGCCTGGTTCCCGCTTTTTTTGGCTGCAGCGTACCGATGCTGCCCCAGGACAGGACAGTCCAGAACCGGATTACGACGGAAATGCAGCAGGCTGCAACGCCGCGCCCACGCACCGAACCGGCTGCGGGGCTGCCGTCTTCGGTGAGCAGTTCGCTGTTGCCGCCGCTGCGGCCAGGAACGCCGCGCGTCTCATCAAGGCAACTCGAGCAGCGCTTCGACCTGAAGGTGACGGACGCGCCCATCGGCCAGGTTCTGTTGGCTATCGTGCAAGACACGCCGTACAGCGTGCTGCTGAGCCCCAAGTCGCAGCCGCCCATCCAGGTGACTGCGGGCCAGGTATCGCCCGCGGGAGGCGTGTCGGAAGTGCTGACCGTCAACCTCAAGGACGTGACCGTGTTCGAGGCGCTTGACGCGATTCGCGAAATGTACGGCTATGAGTACACGGTGGATGGAAACCGCATCTATGTGCAGCCGCCTGATATGCGCACGAAGTTGTACCAGGTTAACTACATCCTCGGTCAGCGCCGGGGTGTGAGCGACGTGCAGGTGGTGGGTGGCGCATCGCCGAGTTCGTCGGGCAGCTCCGGTGGCGGATCCACTGGCGGTACTGCCGGCACAGCAAGTGGAAGCACAAGCGGCTCGTCTACCGGGGGTAGCTATTCGTCTGTTCAAACCAGCGGCCTGAGCAGCATCTCCAAATCAGACATCTGGGGCGAGATGGAAGACGCCGTGCGCACCGTGCTGGGATGCCAGATCGCGCGCAGCCAGCCTCGCGGGGGCACGACAGGAGGGGGCACCGGCGGGGGCTCTGGTGGGTCTAGCTCCGGGGGCAATAGCCGCGCCGATGTGTCGTTCGTGGGCGACACACAAATTGGCGAACGCATGCGCGGCTCCGAAGGTTGCAGCGGTGGCCGTGCCATGACTGTCAACCAGATGAGCGGGATCGTCGTCGTACGCGGCCTGCCGAAGGAACTGCGCCAGATCGAAAGCCTGCTTCGCTCGATGCAGATCAGCGTAGAGCGGCAAGTGATCATCGAAGCGAAGATCATCGAAGTCGAATTGAATTCCGGCTCGCAGCAAGGCATCAACTGGGCGGGGTTCCGCCAGGGTGTGCATCGTGGCTCGGTCGGAGCCAACGCGAATTTGTTCGACAGCACCGGTACCGCCACTCAAGGCACGGTTCTGTCGCAAGGCGGCATCAACGGGTCGACCACCGCGTCGCCCAGCTCCCTGGGTGACCTGCTCGGCAATGGCTTGATCGGTGTGGCCGGTGCCAATGCGTTTTCCGCCGGGCTCGGAGTTGCGCTGCAATTCAGCAACTTTTCGGCGTTGATTAACTTCCTGGAGTCGCAGGGCCGTGTGCAGGTTCTTTCGAGCCCGCGCATCGCTACGCTGAACAACCAGAAAGCTGTGCTGAAGGTGGGTAGCGAAGAGCCGTTCGTGACCAACATCTCGGCAGCGACGAACAGCCAGAATCTTAATTCGACTGTATCGACCCCTCCGTCACTCACGTATCAGCCGTTTTTCTCGGGCATTGCGCTGGACGTCACGCCGCAGATCGATGAAAGCGACAACATCACGCTGCACGTGCACTCGATGGTCAACTCCATCACCGAGAAGGAAAAGATTTCGGCGCCGTCGGGCGGCGCCGTCCGCGTGCCTTTCGCGGTGAACAGCATCAGCGAGACGGACAGCGTCGTCAAGGCGCGTGACGGCCAGGTGATCGTGATCGGCGGGTTGATGACGGAGAGCAGCTCTGATGACCGCGCGAAGGTGCCGGTCGCCGGCGATGTGCCCGTGGTGGGCGCCCTGTTCGGCAAGGCCAACCGCTCCACAGTCAAGCGCGAGCTGGTCATTCTGCTCAAGCCCACGGTAGTGAAGGGCGATGACACCTGGACGGGCGACATCAACGCCGCCCAAAGCCGCATCGACCGCCTGAACGCCCCCGTTGCGAGGCCCGCGCTGCAGTAGCCATGTATCTCCAGCATTTCGCCCTGCGCGAGTTCCCTTTCAGCATCACGCCGGATACGAGCTTCTTCTTCTCGTCGGCCGGCTCGCAGGAGGCGCTGAACACCTTGCTGGTGGCGGCGCGCATGGGTGAGGGCTTCATCAAGATCACGGGTGAAGTGGGGACGGGCAAGACTCTGTTGTGCCGCAAGCTGATCATGAGTTTGGGTGGCGACTTTCGCGTTGCCTATATTCCCAATCCGTATCTGGAGCCGATTGCGCTGTTCATGGAGGTGGCCTCGGAGCTTGGGCTGGAAGTAGATCTCCGAGCCAAGCCGAATCAGCACCAGTTGCTGAAAATGCTCACCGACAAGCTGCTTGAGCTGGCGCGTGAGGGCAAGCGCGTCGTTATCTGCCTGGATGAAGCGCAGGCGATGCCGATAGAGACGCTGGAGGCATTGCGCCTGCTCACGAATCTGGAAACCGAAAAGCGCAAGCTGCTGCAGGTGATCATCTTTGGCCAGCCGGAGCTGGAGGCAAAGCTGAATCACCCGTCGATTCGCCAGCTGAAGCAGCGCATCACGTTTCACTACCACCTGACACCCCTGACCGGCTCCGAGCTGGACTACTACCTGCACCACCGCCTCGTCGTGGCGGGCTTCACGGGCGGTCGCCTGTTCGACGGCATGGCCACCTGGCTGCTGGAGCGCAGGACAAAGCGCGTTCCCCGCCTGGTGAACATCGTGGCGCACAAGTCGCTGCTGAGTGCTTACGGCAAGGGCAAACGCAACGTCGGCTTCTTCGATGTGCTGGCGGCGTCGAAGGACACCGCTTCACTGGAACAAACAGGCCGCAAGGGGCCCCGTGGCTTGAGTCTGATTTTGCTGCTGCTGCTGGGCGGCGCCGTCGCCACTTTCGGATGGATTTCTCTATGAGCCTGATCAACAAGTTGCTGCAGGATCTGGAACAGCGGCAAGCTGGAACGGAAACCAATGCTCCCATCGCCGCCGGCGTTCAGTCCGTGTATCGCGCGCCTAGGCGCGGCGGGTGGATGGTCGCGGGCATGCTGCTGTTGCCGGTCGTCGCAGCCGCAGGATTGTGGGCATGGATGTCGCGGGCGCCCGCACCGACCGTCACGATGGCCAAGGCACCCGCGGCACCTGCGCCGGCGCCGGTGGTTGCCGCTGCTCCGGTGGCTGTGCCTGCACTGGCGCCGGTAGCTGCAACTGCGCCTGCACCAGCGCCTGCGACTGCACCAGCACCTGCGTCCGTCGTGGTGGCCGTGGAGGCGAAGCCGGAAGTGGCGAAAGTGGAGGTTGCGAAGGTCGAGGCCCCGAAGGTCGAAGTCGCGAAGGCTCCGGAAACTGTCGTGGCGCCTGCCGCCAAGGCCCCCGCGCCTAAGGCTGGCTTGACCGCAGCGGTGGAGAAGCCGAAGGCCGTTGTGGCTCAAGCGTCGCCCAAGCCCGAGAGCAAGCCTGAGCCGAAGCCCGAACCCAAGGCGCTTTCGGACGCGAAGATCGCGGGGATGTATCCCGGCGTCATCAAGAAGCCTTTGAACGATCCCGCTGCCGCTGCCGCCGTCGCTGTGGCCGACAAGCCTGCTGCTGCTGCTGCCGACAGGCCCGTGGCCAAGCTCGCGGTTGCCGCGGAGTCTCAGTCGCAAAAGACCTTCACGCCCCGCCAGCAGTCGGACAACCTCTACAAGCAGGCCGTCGTGCACGCCCAGCAAGGGCAGGGCAAGGATGCACGCGAGTTGCTCGCCAAATCACTCGAGGCGGCGCCGCAGAACGTGGCCGCGCGCCAGTTGCTCGCGGGGCTGCTGGTGGAGGCGAACAAGCTGCCCGATGCATTGGCCCTCTTGCGCGAAGGCGTGAAAGTCTCGCCTGATCAAAGCGCCATGTGGATGAACCTGGCGCGCCTACAGCTGGAGTTCGGGGATGCCAACGCGGCGACCGCAACGCTGGAGCAGGGCCTGACGCCTGCCGGCGAAGATGCCCAGTACAACGCTTTCTACGCGGTGTTGATGCAGCGCGCGGCGCGTCACGATGCCGCGTTGAAGCACTTCCTGGTTGCGTTGCGCAGCGACCCGAGCATGCCCAACTGGCTCGTGGGCGCCGGCATCTCGATGCAGGCCCTGGGCCGCGACAGCGACGCCGTCGAGGCGTTCCAGCGCGCCAAGGACGGCGGCCAGCTCCCGGCTGCGTTCACGAACTTCGTGGATCAGCGGCTCGCGCAGCTCAAACGGTAGGTTCGCGTCAAGATCAACGCCTATTCGTAGGCTTCGAGGTCGGCCGACAGCGCCAGCCAGCGCTCTTCCAGCGCCTGAAGTTCTTCGTTGACGGCTTTGAGCCGGCGTCCTGCTTGCGCGATTTCCGCGGGCGGCAAGGGCGCCGAAAGGCTCGTCTCGAGTGACGCCTTGTCGGCGTTAAGTTCGGCCATGCGCTTTTCGGCCTGTTCCAGTTCACGCTTGAGGGGCTTGGTCCGGGTAGCCATCTGGGCGCGATTCTGCTGAGGAGCGGACACGGGAGCGGGAGCGGGCGTGGGCGGCGGTGGCGGCGCTGCGGCGGCGGTTTCGGCGCGGGCTTCCTCGCGCAAGCGCTTCGCTTCGTCCAGCAGGTATTTTTGATAGTCGTCCAGGTCGCCGTCGAAAGGCGACACCTTGCCGCGGCCGACCAGCCAGAACTCGTCGCACACGGCGCGCAGCAGAGCGCGGTCGTGGCTGACCAGCATCACGGTGCCTTCGAACTCGTTCAGCGCCATCGACAGGGCCTCGCGCGTGGCGAGGTCCAGGTGGTTGGTCGGCTCGTCCAGCAGCAGCAGGTTGGGGCGCTGCCACACCATCATCGCCAGCACCAGCCGGGCCTTTTCGCCGCCGCTCATCGTGCCCACGGTCTGCTTGACCATGTCGCCCGAGAAGTTGAAGGTGCCCAGGAAGTTGCGCAGGTCCTGCTCTCGGCCGGACTCGCCGGAGTTCGGCCCGGCTTCGCGCGCCAGGCGGAACATGTGCTCCAGCGGGGTGTCCATGGGGCGCAGAACATCGAGCTCTTGCTGCGCGAAGTAACCGATGTTCAGGCCCTTGCCTTCGGTGATCGTGCCGCCGAGCGCGGGAATCTCGCGCGCGATGGTCTTGACGAGCGTGGACTTGCCCTGGCCGTTGGCGCCCAGAATGCCGATGCGTTGGCCGGCCATGACGGAGCGGCTCACGCCGCCGACGATCAGTTTCGGTTTTCCGTCCACTATGTAGCCGAATTGCCCATCCGTGATCGCGAGCATCGGGTTGGGCAGGTTGTTAGGCTCCTTGAATTCGAAGGTGAACTCGGCGTCGGCCAGCACCGGTGCGATCTTCTCCATGCGCTCGAGCGCCTTGACGCGGCTTTGGGCCTGCTTGGCCTTGCTGGCCTTGGCCTTGAAGCGGTCGATGAACTTCTGCAGGTGCGCGATCTTTTCCTTCTGCTTGGAGAAAGCCGATTGCTGCAGCTCCAGCTGCTGCGCGCGGAGCGTTTCGAACGCGCTGTAGTTGCCGCCGTAGCGCGTGAGCTGCTGGCGCTCGATGTGCAGGGTGACGTCGGTCACCGCGTCGAGAAACTCGCGGTCGTGGCTGATGACAATCAGCGTGCCGGCATAGCGCTTGAGCCACGCTTCCAGCCAGACCAGCGCGTCCAGGTCCAGATGGTTCGTGGGCTCGTCCAGCAGCAGCAAATCCGACGGGCACATCAGCGCGCGCGCCAGTTGCAGGCGCATGCGCCAGCCGCCGGAGAAGCTATTGACCGGTTGGTCCAGCTCGCTGGTCTTGAAGCCCAGGCCGAGGATGAGCGACTGTGCGCGCGGCACGGCGTCGTGCTCGCCGGCGTCGGCCAGGTCGGAGTGCAAGTGCGCGATCTCCATCCCCAGGTCGTGGTTGTCCATGTCCTGGTCGTGCGCGGCCTCGGCGCGCGCAAGCGCTTCGCGCAGCTCGATCAGGCGCGTGTCGCCGCCCAGCACGAAGTCGGTGGCCGACTCGTCGGTCTCCGGCATGTTCTGCGCGACTTGGCCCAGGCGCCATTGCGCGGGCATGGAAAAATCGCCGCTATCTTCGTGCAGCGTGCCGTTGATGAGGCCGAAGAGCGTGGACTTGCCGGCGCCGTTGCGCCCGACCAGGCCGACCTTTTCGCCCGGGTTCAGCGTGACGGAGACGTTGTCCAGCAGCACCTTTGCGCTGCGGCGAAGGATGACGTTGCGCAGGAAGATCACTTGCGTCCCAGCTTGTCGAAGGCTTGCCGGAAGTCGGCCAGCAGGTCGGCTTGTGCCTCGATGCCGACGGAAACGCGGATCAGCGAATCGGCGATTTCCATGCTTTCACGCTGCTCGGCGCCCATCTCCCAGAAGATTGTGCGTGCCACGGGCAGGGCCAGCGTGCGGTTATCGCCGAGGTGGCTGGATTTGATCACGAGCTCCAGCGCGTTGAGCACGTCGAACGGGTCGACGCCTTCCACGGTTTCGAAACTGAGCAGCGCGCCTGCGTCCTTGAACAGCTTCTTCGCGCGTGAATGCTGCGGGTGGCTTTCGAGGCCGGGGTAATGAACCTTGGCCACCAGCGGCTGCTCCTGCAGCCAACGGGCCAGCACATGCGCGTTGGCGCAGGCCCGCTCCATGCGCAGAGTCAGGGTTTCGGCCCCGGCGGCGATGCGGTGGCCATGCTCGGCGCTGAGCGTCGCGCCCATGTCGCGCAGGCCCTTCTTGCGGATTTGAAGCAGACCCCAGCCGATGTGCGCGCCCTTGCGGTAGGAGGGCGAGATGTTGGGGTACTCGCTCCAGTCGTACAGCCCGGTGTCCGAGATCGATCCGCCCAGCGCGTTGCCGTGCCCGCAGATGGATTTGGAGAGCGAATGCACCACGAGCGACGCGCCGACGGCCTTGGGGCGGAAGAGGGCGGGTGTGGTCATGGTGCTGTCCACGACGTAGATGGCGCCGTGCTTCGCGCACAGCTTGCCGATGGCTTCCAGGTCGGCCACCTGGGTGCGGGGGTTGGCGATGGTCTCGACGAACACCATGCGCGTTTCCGGCCGCAGGGCCTTTTGCACGTTGGCTGCGTCGGTGGCGTCCACCAGGCTCACTTCGCAACCCATCTGGGTGAGGGTGTTCATCCAGCTGGCCGTGTTGCCGAACAGGAAGCGGCTGGCCACGACGTGGTCGCCCTTGCGCAGCAGCGCCATCATCGACGAGCAGATGGCCGCCATGCCAGTGGCGAAGCACACAGTGCCTACCGCGTCTTCCATGAGGCTGATCTTGGCTTCCAGGGCCTGCGTGGTGGGGTTGCCTTGGCGGCCGTAGATGTGGCCGCTCTTGTCGCCTTGAAAGACTGCTGTGAGCTCTTCGGCCGTGTCGTAACCGTAGGCGGTGGCGATGTGCAGGGGCTTGAGGATGGCGCCATGCTCGACCGTGCCCAGGCGGTCAGCGTGCAGGATTCGGGTGGTGATTTCTCGGGTCATAAGGGCTCTATTGTCGCGTGTTGGCCGTCTTCCCGGGCTTGACCCGGGATCCATGCCTCGAAAGGCCGGGCACGGCACGACGGATTGCGGGTCAGGCCCGCAATGACAGCGACTGAAGGGCCTCGCGGGTGACCAGCAGCACCTGGTCTTCGCCGGCGCTGGTTTCCAGCCACACCACCTCCAGGCGGGGAAAGGCGGCCTCGAAATGCTCGCGCTCGTTGCCGATTTCCAGCACCAGCACGGCTCGGTCGGTCATGTGGGCGGGCGCGTCGCGAAGCAGCGCGCGGATGAAGTCCATACCGTCGGTGCCGCCCGCCAGCGCCAGCTCGGGCTCGGCCTGGTACTCAGCGGGCAGCTCGGCCATGCTCTGCGCGTTGACGTAGGGCGGGTTGCACAGGATCAGGTCGTACGGGCCCCGCACGGACTGCAGGCCGTCGGAAGTCAACAGGCGGATGCGCTCGCCGAGCCCGTGCCTGTCCACGTTGACGCGGGCCACTTCGAGGGCCGGCTGCGAAATGTCGGCGGCGTCCACTGTTACATCGGGGTAGGTCATGGCGGCCAGGATGGCCAGGCTGCCGTTGCCGGTGCACAGGTCCAGCACGCGCATGGTGTGTTCGCCCAGCCAGGTGTCTATGCTGCCATCGGCCAGTAATTCGGCAATGAAGCTGCGCGGCACGATGGCACGCTCGTCCACGTAGAACGGCACGCCTTGCAGCCATGCTTCGCGTGTCAGGTAGGCGGCCGGCTTGCGCGACTGGATGCGCTCGGTGATGAGCTCTGTCACGCTGTCCTGCTGCTGCGGCGAGACGGCCATGTCGGCCACGCCGTCGAGGTCATCCAGCGGCAGGCCCAGCTGCCACAGCACCAGCCACGCGGCTTCGTCGAATGCGTTGGCGGTGCCATGACCGTAGGCCACGCCGGCCGCGTCCAGGCGCGCCGCGCTGGTTTCGACGAGCTCGATCAGTGTCACAGAGATTTCTCGAGGTTCTCTAGCGTGCGCCGGTAGATGTTCTTGAGCGGCTCGATGTCGGCCACGCGCACGTGCTCGTCGATCTTGTGGATGCTGGCGTTGATCGGGCCGAACTCGATCACCTGCGGGCAGATGCGCGAAATGAAGCGGCCGTCGCTGGTGCCGCCGGTGGTGGAGAGCTCGGTCTCGATGCCGGTCTCGGCGCGGATCGCATCCTGGATGGCATTGACCAGATCACCGGGTGTCGTCAGGAAGGGCAGGCCGCCCACGACCCAATCGAGCTGGTAGTCCAGCCCGTGCCGCTCAAGCACGTCGATCAAGCGCTTTTGCAGGCCCTCGGGCGTCGATTCGGTGGAATAGCGAAAGTTGAAATCCACTGTCACGGTGCCCGGGATGACGTTGCCCGCGCCGGTGCCGGCGTGGATGTTGCTCATCTGCCAGCTCGTGGGCTGGAAGAAGTCATTGCCGCGATCCCATTCCATCGCCACGAGTTCGGCCAGCGCGGGCATCGCGAGGTGGATGGGGTTCTTTGCAAGTTGCGGGTAGGCAATGTGGCCTTGCACGCCCTTGACCGTGAGCTTGCCGCTCATCGTGCCGCGCCGGCCGTTCTTGATCATGTCGCCGATGCGCTCGACCGATGTCGGCTCGCCAACGATGCAGTAATCCAGACGCTCGCCCCGGGCCTTGAGACGGTCACACACGACCACCGTGCCATCCACGCTGGGGCCTTCCTCGTCGCTGGTCAGCAGCAGCGCCACGGACAGTTTGGCCTGCGGATTGGCCGCGAAGAATTCCTCCGTGGCGACGACGAACGCCGCGATCGAGGTCTTCATGTCGGAGGCGCCGCGGCCATAAAGCTTGCCGCCGCGATGCGTGGGGGTGAAGGGGTCGCTGGTCCACTGATCCAGCGGGCCGGTCGGCACCACGTCCGTGTGGCCGGCGAAGACGACAGTGCGGCCGGTGTCTTGCGCATCGAGCGCACCGGCGCGCTTGGCCCAGAGATTGGTGACACGGAAGCTGTCGGGCCCGCTCAGGATGGTCTCGCAGGCAAAACCCAGCGGCGCGAGCCGCTCGGAGATGATCTGCTGGCAGTGGCCGTCCTCGGGCGTGACCGAACGGCGGGAGATCAGCTGTTCGGTAAGGTGAAGAGTGCGGGACATCTCAATCGGCGCCGTGGGGGCCATTTAATGTTTGACGTCCAGGGTGATCTCGGTGAACGACGGCTCGTCGGCCATGTCCTCTTCCGAGGCCCCGTCTTCCGCTTCCGCCCGGTCCTTGCCCGCGAAGTCGTTTTGCAGACGCCACTGCAGGTTGGTGGGCGAATCGGCGTAGGCCAGGCCTTCTTTCTTGTCGACGACGCCGTCGATGATGAGGCGCGCGATGTCCTGCTCGAACGTCTGCGAACCCTCGGCCATCGACTTTTCCATCGCCTCCTTGACGCCGGAGAAGTCGCCCTTCTCGATCAGCTCGGCCACCAGCTTGGTGTTGAGCATCACCTCCACGGCCGGCGTGCGGCTGCCGTGCACGGTGCGCAGCAGGCGCTGCGACACGATGGCCTTCATCGCCGCCGCGAGGTCGCCCAGCATCGTGGGCCGCACTTCGACCGGGTAGAAAGAGAGAATGCGGTTGAGGGCCTGATAGCTGTTGTTGGCGTGCATCGTGGCCAGGCACAGGTGGCCCGACTGCGCATAGGCGATGGCGGCGGACATCGTTTCGCGGTCGCGGATTTCGCCGACCAGGATCACGTCCGGCGCCTGGCGCAGGGCGTTTTTGAGGGCCGTTTGCATCGACTGCGTGTCGCTGCCCACCTCGCGCTGGTTCACCACCGACTTCTTGTTCTTGAAGAGGAATTCGACCGGGTCCTCGATGGTGAGGATGTGGCCGGAAACCTTCTCGTTGCGGTAATCCATCATCGAAGCGAGCGTGGTGCTCTTGCCCGCGCCCGTCGCGCCGACCATCAACAGCAGGCCGCGCTTTTCCATGATGAGGTCGCCCAGGATCAGCGGCACGGACAGCGAGGCCAGCGGCGGGATCTCGGTGGTGATGTAGCGGATCACGGCGGCGTATGTGCCGCGCTGGCGCATGGCGGAGATGCGGAAGTTGCCGATGCCTTCGATGGAGTGGGCCATGTTCAGTTCACCGGTCGCCTCCAGTTCGTCCATCCGCCTGGCGGGCAGCACTTCGGCCAGCAGCGCCTTGGGCGCGTCGGCGGGCAGCAGCTGGTTGTTGATCGGCAGGCATTGCCCATTGATCTTGATCAGCGCCGGCGAATGCGCGGACAGGTACACGTCCGACGCCTTCTTTTCGCTCATCAGCCGAAGAATCCGTTCCATTGTGCTCATCGACTACTCCTCCATCAAGCAACCACGTTTGGAGACCACGCTGTCCGGGCCAGGGCCACCGCGGAACCGGCTTCGCCGGGCCGCTGGTGGCGCCCCCTTGAGGGGGAGGCGCCGAAGGCGCTTCGGGGGTGTCATTTAATCCCGCAGCAGGTCGTTCAGGCTTGTCTTGGCGCGCGTCTGCGCGTCGACGCGCTTGACGATCACCGCACAGTACAGGCTGTACTTGCCGTCCGCGCTCGGCAGATTCCCGGAGACGACGACGGAGCCGGCCGGAATGCGGCCATAGGTGACGGTGCCCGTCGCGCGGTCGTAGATCTTGGTGCTCTGGCCGATGTACACGCCCATGGAGATCACCGAGTTTTCCTCGACGACCACACCTTCGACCACTTCAGAGCGGGCGCCGATGAAGCAGTTGTCCTCGATGATCGTCGGGCCGGCCTGCACCGGCTCCAGCACGCCGCCAATGCCCACGCCACCGGACAGGTGCACGTTCTTGCCGATCTGGGCGCAGCTGCCCACGGTGGCCCAGGTGTCCACCATGGTGCCCTCGTCGACGTAGGCGCCGATGTTCACGTAGCTGGGCATCAGGATCGCACCCTTGGCGATGTAGCTGCCGCGGCGCGCCACGGCCGGCGGCACCACGCGCACCCCCGTTGCCGCCATTTCCTCGGGTGTGAGGTGGGCGAACTTGGTCTGTACCTTGTCATAGAAGCTCAGGTCGCCCGAACGGATGATTTCGTTGTCGCGCAGGCGGAACGACAGCAGCACGGCCTTCTTGATCCATTGGTGCACCGTCCACTGGCCGACCGATTCGCGCGTGGCGACGCGAAGGTGGCCGTTGTTCAACTCCACGATCACGTGTTCCACGGCTTCGACCACGTCCTTCGGGGCGGACTTGGTGGAGATGTTGGCGCGGTTCTCCCACGCGTTGTCGATGATCTGCTGGAGCTGTTGGGTCATTGCGATGATGGGTTTTCAGGACTGAACGAACTGGACGATGCGTTGCGCGGCTTCCACGCATTCCGCGGTGGGAGCCACCAGGGCCATGCGGATGCGGCCCGCCCCGGGATTGGTCCCCCCGGTTTCGCGGGCGAGGTAGCTGCCCGGCAACACGGTGACATTGTATTGAGCCAGCAGCTCGCGGGCGAACTCCGTATCGCTTCCCCCCACGCCGGCCCACAGATAGAAGCCCGCGTCGGGCAGCTTCACGTCCAGCACTTTGGCGAGCATTGGCGTGACTTGCGCGAACTTCTCCCGGTACATGGCGCGGTTTTCGACCACATGCTGCTCGTCGCCCCAGGCCGCGATGCTGGCCTGCTGGATCACCGGGCTCATGGCGCTACCGTGGTATGTGCGATACAAAAGGAATTTCTTCATCAGGGCCGAATCGCCGGCGACGAAGCCGCTGCGCATGCCCGGCACGTTGCTGCGCTTGGACAGGCTTGTGAAGGCCACGAGGTTCTTGAAGTCGGCCCGCCCCAGCTTGGCGGCGGCCTGCAGGCCGCTCAAGGGCGCTTCGTCGGTGAAGTAAATTTCGCTGTAACACTCGTCGGAGGCGATCACGAAGCCGTGCTTGTCCGACAGGGCGAACAACTTCTTCCACTCCTCCAGCGGCATCACGGCGCCGGTGGGGTTGCCGGGGGAGCAGACGTACAACAATTGGGTGCGGGCCCAGGTTTCCAGCGGCACGCTGTCCCAGTCCACCGCGAAGTTGCGGGCCGGGTCGCAGGGCACGTAGTAGGGGTCTGCGCCCGCGAGGATGGCCGCGCCTTCGTAGATTTGATAGAACGGGTTGGGGCACACCACAACGGGCTTGTTCGTCGGGTCGATCACCGTCTGCGCGAAGGCGAAGAGGGCCTCGCGCGTGCCGTTCACCGGCAACATCTGGGTGTTGGCGTCCACGGCCAGGCCGTAGCGCGTCATCAGCCAGCGCCGGAAGGCGTCGCGCAGCTTGGGCTCGCCGGCCGTGGCCGGGTAGGTGGCCAGACCGGACAGCGAGCCGGCCAGGGCCTGCTTGATGAACTCGGGCGTCGGGTGCTTGGGCTCGCCAATGCCCAGGCTGATGGGCGAATAGGCCGGGTTGGGCGTGACGCCCACGAAAAGCTGCCGCAGCCGCTCGAAAGGGTAGGGCTGCAGGCGGGACAACAAGGGATTCATGGTTGAGATTATCGGTCCCCTGGCCGGCTGTACCGTTACTGAAGAGTCAGGCAGGGCGGCGGATTGCGGCGTATTCTTTTTCTCCCCGAAACCTCAAGGAGAGTGCCATGCTGTCCAACGCCAGCGTCACGACCATCCTGCCGGTGGTCGACATGAACCGTGCCCGCGCGTTCTACGAGGGCAAGCTGGGATTGAAGCCCGAAGGGCCCAAGCCCGATGGCGACGTGGTGTACCACGTGGGCGGGGGCGCGCAGATCGCGCTGCATCGCAAGGAAGGCGGTACCAAGGCCGACCACACCGCCCTGAGCTTCGAGGTGGGCGACATCGAGGGCGATATCCGCGACCTCGAAAAGGCGGGCGTGGTTTTCGAGGACTATGACCTGCCGGACCTGAAGACCGTGAACCACATTTGCGTGATGGGCGACGAGAAGGCGGCCTGGTTCAAGGACACGGAAGGCAATTACCTGTGCCTGCACCAGGAGATCCACTGAAATAGCTGGGCCAGGCCAGGCCAGGCCCAGCTTCTACTGCCAGTTCGCCGCGATGATGCCTCCCAGCTGCGACTGGTAGCCGGTAGACAGCGTCGTCTGGCCCGCAGCCGGCGGCGCGAAGCCGGCCATGGCATCGACCAGGTTCTGAACCTGGCTGTCCAGTAGCGTCTTGCCGTCGCTGGTCTTGAACTGCTCGACGTAGTATGGGGTGCCGGCAAACCAATTGCTGACGGTGAACTTGTCGGACGTGCCGATCACGGTTACCTGCAGGTCTCGGCCGCGGTGCTGAAACCAGAGCTGGTCTGCCGTGATGTCAGGCCCGAACAGCGCGACATCGGTGTTGCCGGGGGTTGCGTCGTTTTCCTTGATCTTGTCAGCACCACCACCGCGCGCCATGAGGTAGGTGTCGTTGCCCGTGCCGCCAATCAACACGTCTTTGCCGGCGCCGCCATCGAGCGTGTCGTTGCCGTCTGCGCCCGTGAGGGTGTTGCGGCCGGTGTTGCCTATCAGGTTGTTGTCGGAAGCGTTGCCTGTGCCTTTGCGATTGGCGGAACCGGTCAGGACGAGATTCTCGACATGGGTTGGCAATGTGTACGTGATCGACGAATTGATCGTGTCGAGGCCCTCGCTGGCCAGTTCGGTCACGACATCCCTTGCGGTGTCCACGGTGTAGGTGTCATCGCCCTGATGGCCGATCATCAGGTCGGCGCCTGCGAGGCCGTTGAGGAAATCATTGCCCGTGCCGCCTACGAGGATGTCTTTGGCTGTGCTGCCGAGCAGATTCGAGCCGGGGGCTGGCGTGGGCGCTTCGTTGGTGTTGGCCACGACTAGCATGAAGGTGCAATCCGCGCTGGCGCCGGCCGCGTCGGTGGCCGTGACCTTCAGGTCGAGGTTGCCGACGTCGTTGTCGATCGGCGTGCCGCTGAAAGTGCGGGTCGATGCGTCGAAGGACAGCCATGATGGCAGTACCGTGCCGTCGGCCAGCGTTGCACTAAAGGTCAGCGTGTCACCGGAATCGACATCGATATCACTGAATGTCGAGGCCGGAACCGTGTACGTCCACGGCTGGTCTTCCGTTGCCGACTGGCCGGCCAGTGCCAGCGCCACCACGGGTGCGTCGTTGACGTTGCCCACGTTGAGAGGAAAGGTGGTGCTTGCACTAGCGCCGGTGCTGTTCCTGGCCGTCACCTTGATCGAATGTGTGCCCACGTCGCCATCGGATGGGGTCCCGGAGAAGGTGAGGGTGGATGCGTTGAACGACAGCCAAGATGGAAGCTTGGTTCTGTCGCCCAAGGTCGCGGTGTAGGTCAGAGTTTCTGTTGGCACTACATTGACGAAAGCCGGAACGGCGAGGCTCCAGCCTTCGTCTTCCGTTGCCGACTGATCCGCAATGGCTGTTGCGAGGACATGGACGGGCGTGACCGTCAGCATGAACCAGCTGGTTATCGTGGCGCCGCGCGTGTCGGTGACCGTGACCCCTACGGTCAGGTTGCCGATGTCCGAGCCCGACGGCGTTCCAGTGAATGTGCGCGTAGCCGAATCGAAATGCAGCCACTCTGGCAGCGGCGGAGTGGAGCTATATGTAAGGACGTCGCCCACGTCCACGTCCGAGAATGCCGACGCGGAAATGACATACTCAATGGCCGAGCCCACTTGTACGGACGTAGCGGGTATGAACTCATCCGCTCCGGGTCTGTGATTGGTAAACGCTTCCAGCAACACGCCGTCCGCGCTGTAGCGCGATACCGTTATCGCATGCTCGAAATAGTCGCGAACATACACCTCGTAGCTTCCGTCGGCCTGGTAGAGCGTTCCTGACACGACCGTTCCGTCCGCGTTCTGCGTGAAGACTTCATGCGTACCGTCCGGGTCCGCCCACTCGCCACCGAGATAAGTGCCGCTCGCATCGTAGCGGTTCAGCCACGTACTGCCCGCGCCGTCATCCCCCGCTTCGTACGTGGAGCCATCGGCGGCGGTGCCGGTTTCGTAGCTCGATCCGTCCGTATCCCAGGTCTTGAAGCCATGGGAGCCGTCGGCGCGGTGCCAGCTATCAGAAACCTTGACACCTTGAGCGTCACGAACCGCGATACAAGTTTCCTCCGCCGTCTGGGTTGCGAAGGTGGTGCCCGTGACGGTGCCGTCGGCACCACGAAGCGTTATCGTAATGTCCGCGTTGACGCTGGTCACCGACGAACTTGTGGAGCCGCCGGCATAAGTGGCCGTGCCGCTTGACGCCCCGTCCGCATTGAATGTGTGGGCACCGCGCGAGCCGTCGCCACGCGTCCATGTGTCGCTGAGTCTGGTTCCATCGGCGGCAAACAAGGTGGCGATCTGGCCGCCGGATGGGTCGCGAAGCAGGGTGCTGTAGCTTCCATCGACGGCGATTGACGTCGTGACGCTGGAACCGTCGGCCCCGTACTCTGTATTCGAGTGAGCGCCGTCCACCCTCAAGATGTCCTCACGGACCCTGCGCGATTGTGCGTCGAACGTCGTCAGCACAGTGGAGTGATCTGCATGCGTCTTCAGGGTGACGTAGCTGATGACTGCGCCCAGGGCATCGTAATTGACCGTCTCGATGTTGCCCGCGCCGTCCGGCGTCGCGACCACGGAACCGGTCAGGTTGCCGCTTGCGTCATAGTTGTCCGTTTGGACGACACCCTCGGGTGATACCGCGGTGACGATCAGCGCTGTGGCCACGCCATTGCCATCGTAGTTCGTGATGGTCGCCCGGTTGCCGCCCGTGTCTACAACCTTTGCGGTGCTGGACAAGAGCACGAGCGCCGCGTCGTACCTGGACACGATGGAATTGCCATCGCCATCCGAGTATTCCTCGCTGTAGCCGCAAACCCGGCCTGCTGCGTCGTAGGAAACGATGTTGGTTTGGCCCGTTGCAGGTTTGGTCTGAACGCTCAAGCCCACGAGCTGTCCGGCAGCGCCGTAGCTCATCGTGGTCACCGTTCCACCGGCGTCGGTCACCGCGACATGGCGCCCCGAGACGCGCCGTTGCACGTCGAAGGTGAAGGTTTCGACCGTCCCTTGCCCATCGTCGATGTAGCGGGCGATGGGCAAGCCGGTATCGTCATAAGTCCAGCCGGCGAAGCCAGCCCCATTCGCCACAGCTGCGTCGTAACCCGGGTCTGTATGAACAACGGTTCTTGACAGGATTGCTCCGTTCGTGTCGTACACGATGCGCTCCTGATCGCAGTCGTTGTCGTCCGGCGAGCTCACCACATAGGTGATCCAGTCTTCATCGGTGTACGTGTGGCTGTAGGTGTTGCTCGAACCCCCGCTGGGCGCGCCGATGGCCGGCGGTCGAGGAGGAGGCGCCAAAACGACAGGAGGTGGCTGGTAGGTCTTTGTGCGCGCAATCGCCGTCGCGCCCGGATACGCCGTGGATGTCACGTTGCCTTGTGCGTCGATGCTGAATCGAACGTACGATTGCCCGGGATTAACGCTCACGCCAGCGCTCGAGCCGTCGGCGTTGTAGGTGTCGACGCCATAGCTGCCGTCGTTGTGAAACCACATGTCGCCGATCTTCACACTGCTGGCGTTGTAGCCCGTGAGGAGAATATTTCCCTGGCCGTCGTCCTGGAAGATGTCGTAGTAGCCGCCGTTACCGGCAAGTGTCATGGTCACCGGCGATTGAATGGTCCCGATATCTTCATGCTGAGTCATGCCGAAAGACTTCCTGCCGGAGAGTTTTGCGCTCCCGTATACCTGCACCCCCGTAGCGAAATCCCTCAGGTGGTAGTAGCCAACCTGCTGGCGGCTGTCATTGGCCGCCAGTGCTGGTGAGTAGTACTCAAGGTCGAAGTAAAAGCGGGAATTGTTTTGGCCCGGCCCGTAGAACCACCCGTAATAATGGCTGCGCTGCTCAGTGGAACTCCAGGTGTCGATGTTGGACCAGCCCTGTGCATCGATATGGCCTGGGTGATCGGACAACGACCAGGAATCGCCATACCCACCCGCGTCGTACTCGTAATTTCCGCCGGCGCTATCAGGTGTCTGCCAGGATGCGTAGTAGACAAGGTCTTGCGCCAGGGTCCTGGCCATGAAATTGGAAAGCCCGTTGAAATCCAGCGGCCCGACAAGGTCGGTGCCTGTGCTGCCATCGGGATGAATCCACGTTTCGTTGATCTTGATACCAGAGGCATTCAAGTAAGTGGTGATCGAATTGAGGCCGTCGACCTCCGTGATCGCCGAGCCCGTCAGCACGCCTTTGGATGTGTAGTCCTTCGCGATGGTCCGTCGCACGCCATCACGATGCACGGTCTGATAGGACCCGTCGGTGCGATAGACCACGCTGTCGCTAGACCCATCACTGCGGAACATTTCGCTCCCATGGCTGCCGTCGGCCTTGGTCCAGCTTTCGTTCAGTGGGGTGCCATCCGCTCCGAACAGCGTCGAAGTCGACTCCCCGGTCGCGTACTCGATGGTCACGCGATGGCTGCCGTCGGCAAAGTAGGTGTCCGTGGTGTTCGGATCGGTGCGGGTGCCGTCGTCGCCAACCAAAACCGGTTGCCCGTTGGCGTCGAAGGTCGTCGTTTGCACGTGGCCCTGGCCGTCGTTGGCATAGATTGAGTAGGTGCCGTCTACGTTGTACGCAATGCCGGAGCTGGAGCCGTCGGCGTTGAAGGTGTCGCTGCCGTGCCCGCCGCGAACGGTGGTCCAGGTGTCGCCCAGCTTGGCGCCGGTGCCGTTGGCGCCGGAATGGAAAGTCGTGATGCTGCCGTTTGCATCTTCCGTCGTGACGGATGAGCCGGTCGCGTTTGCGTTGGCGTCGTAGAGGTTGGTGACTGTTGTGCCGTCCGCGAATTGCATGGACGCATTCCCGATCACCGTCACGCTCTCGCCACCGCCCAAGGTCATCACCATCGATTGCGCAGTGAAGGTGCCGTTCAGCGTGGTGGGGCTGATGCCCGCGCCAAACTGGATGAGATCCAGCGCGCCTGCGTCGGTGATTGTTACGACGCCCGCGCCGGCGTTGACGACGAAGATGTCGCTGCCATCGCCGCCGGTCAGCGTGTCGGCGCCAGGCCCTGCGGTGAGGGTGTCGTTGCCAGCGAAACCGTTGATGCGATCGTCGACGCTGGTGCCCGACAGGCTATCGTCGTTGGCCGTGCCCTCGATGTCGAAGCCGCGAGCCAGTAGGTCGGCCGGGGTCAAGACGCTGCCGTCCGCGAACTCGAAGGACTCGATGGCGACGCTGTTCAGTGCGTCGGCGGGGTTGAACCCATCGATGTGTACCTGATCGCCATCCCCCAGGTCCAATAACAGCGAGCCGAGGCGCAGCTTGACGTTGTCCTTGGGGACGCCTACTCCGAACCGGAAGATATTGCCGTCTTTCGTATCGATGATGGTGTCGACCCCGTCACCACGGTTGATGAGGTAGATGTCCTTGCCCGCGCCCCCGTAGATGACGTCGTTGCCGATGCCCCCGATGAGGATGTCGTCGCCCTCGTTGCCGTATAGCACATCCGCTCCCGCGCCGCCGTCGAGGTAGTCGTTGCCGCGGATTGCCACAGGCGTGCCGCTCGTGGTTCGATCGTCGCCATAGAGGGTGTCGTTTCCCTGGCCGCCATAAACTGCGTCGTCGTTCCCCTGTCCCAGCAGGATGTCATTTCCCAGCCCGCCATGCAGAATGTCCTGCCCGTGCTGGGCATACGACGCGTCGCCGAAGATGCGGTCGTCCCCGTCGTCCCCGAATAGCACGTCGTCTCCGTTTTCACCAATAATGTTGTCGTTGTCGGCGTCCCCATGTACGACGTCCGAGCCATTGCCTGCCGCGATGACGTCGTCTCCTGCGCCGCCCTCCAGCAAGTTGCCCGAGTCTCCCGTCTGTCGAATGACGGTGAGCTCGTCTTCGCTGTAATGCCATTGCCTGAAGCCATCGGCGTCGGTAGTGAAACTCCAGGCGGTCCAGTTGAAACCTGGTATGAAGGTGTCGGACGGCGGGCTGACCGGCGCAGGCTGCACCACGAGCGGAAAGGTCGTCGATCCTTTGTCCGAACCGTAGATGAAGTCCACGCCGCCACCGCCCCGGATCGTGTCGCTGCCCAGGCTGCCGAAAAGCGCATCCCCTCCATCGCCACCTTCAATCGCGTCGTTGCCCGTGCCGCCGAACAGCGCATCCTGACCACCGAGCCCGCGAATCAAGGCGCCGGTATCGTCAGCCTTGATGAGATCGAGCGCGCCGGGCGCGCTGCCGGCACTTTGGTAATTGCCATCGCCGCCCAGAACGTACTGCGTCTGCGCTTCGTTCTTGAGTTTGACGAAGTCGCCGTTGAAGGTGGTCGTGGGAGCGACTGTGGACGCCGGGATGTCGCTTAAGTTGATGCCCAACTGGCCGGCGGTCCAGTCCGTCACGGTGACGAATCCGCCGGCGCCGCTTTCACTGGCGGGGCGAATGATCAGGTTGCCTTCGATCAAGGCATAGGTGAACTTCTTGTCGTCCGAGATCCAGACGTTCTCTGCGAGCTTGTTGCCACCGGAGAGCGCCTCAAATCCTGGTGCTCCCACGACGATCCTGCCGACTCCATCGCTATCTCGAACGATGTCGATGCCAACATTCCCTACAAAGTGGTAAGTGTCGTTACCCGCGCCGCCAAACAGGAGATCGCTTGCTTCGCCACCGGTTAGTGTGTCGTCGCCGGCTCCGCCCAGCAGCGTGTCGATGCCCTTGCCTCCATCCATGGCGTCGTTACCGGCGTTGCCTTCGATATAGTCTTCTCCGTCCGAGCCATTCACGCCATCGTTGCCGTCACCGCCATAGAGACGGTCGCCTTGTGCCGATCCGTTAATCGTGTTCGCGCTGTCATTGCCGAAGATCACATACTGATTCGGTGCGGTGCTCGGGCTTGGACGAGACGTGTCGACTTGCAGCATGGTGGTGCTGCCGATGTCGATGAAACGCAGGTTGTTCTCTGTGGGGCGGGTGCCCTGGATGGCGAGATAGCCATCCGGGTTGGCGACCGCATCCTTGATGTTGGCGACGATGCGGTATTGCAGCAGGGCCTGACGATCGAGCAGGTAGGTGTTGGTGAAGGTCTCCAGCCCGGCGTCGCGTTGTTCGGGAGTGAGGGATTGGTCGGCCTCCCATTGCTGCGCCAATGTCTCATTGGCTTGTTTGAGGATTGCTTGGCCGGTCGCGTCCGTTCTCAGGATGATGGGGCTGAGGGTCTGCAGACTGAGGAAGGTGGAGAAATCCGTTCGGGCGCTGGCCGCGAGGTCGGCGGCCGTAGCCAACTCCACTTTGCTCTTACCGGCAAGAGACTTAAAGGGCTCGGTGCCAGTCATGGCACTCAGATTGTCAAAGAAAGCACCCCGATTTCCAGTGGGCGTTCTATTTACCTCGTTGTACGATGGACCGACAAACAAGGCCCGCAAGCTATCGAGTGCATCTTCCAGCCTGCGGCTTCCTGTTCCCGAGGCGACGAACAGGGTTGCTGCCTGAGCCACTGTGATGCTGGGCTGTAGCTGCGCATAAACGGCATAGATCGTCAGAGCGTCGCCCAGGGCGACTACTGAGTGATTGCTGAAAGGATTCGCGTCGACTTCAATTCGCACTGGCTGCGACGCACCAAGCATCGTACCCAGACCCGCCGTCATGGACAAACCATCCGTCGCATGCACATTTGTAATCTTCGCGCTTGCCTCCGCGACGTTCGTCACGCCCAAGAAGCCTAACAACGACTCGAGGGTTCCGAAGCCCGGAGCGTTATAGGTGTAGGCGGCCGAAACCACGTCGGTATGACGGGCTGTGAAGGCCTGTGCCAGGAAACCACCCAGACTGTGCCCAGTCATCGTGATCTGCTCGCTCGCGCCAAGTATGCCGCTGGAAACTAACTGCGCGTAGAACGACTCCAGCGACATGTACTGCGGCATGCCCAAGGCAGTGCCATATTGAAAGACATTGATGAGGTCTGTGATCAGATCGGCCGTGCTGCTGGGGTCAGTGCCTGCGATGGCAAGGACCTTCTCGCCGGTGACGCGGCTTTGAAGCAGGACGGCAGAGAAGCCGTTGATCGTCGGAGTTGACTGTTGGAGAACATCCCAAATTGCGTTGAACGCGGTGGCCTGGGACATAGCCATATTCACCTTATCCGCAACATATGCGGCAACATTGTTGCCCCCCGGTTCCAGGCCAAGAGCATAGGAAGCTAGAGATGTTTGGGAATAGACGGAGAGCTGCGCGATCGTGGACATTTCATTCACCCCTTACAAAGACAGATTTGATTAGGTCGACGCGCGGCTTCGGGCAATAGTTACCGCTAGGTTGAAACCCAAAAGTAAAACCGTCGCCCCCGCCTCTTCCATAGGAAATGGATTCGCCTAAGAGACGTCCGTCAGACCGGCGGAAAACTGCCGAGTACCACCGAGAGAGCTGGCCTTCGCCCTTTTCGATGTTGGCGTTCTTACCGACCACGATCTCTCGCCTCTGCACGTATCGATAGTCGGGTCCCAGGTAGTCGGAATCTGATTTAGCCAGCGGTATGTATCGAGTCAGCGGCTGCCCGGTTTTGCTGAACTCGCTGGCCGGCAGCATCACAGTCTCATAGACTTTGACTCCGCCATCCTTCTTGCAAAGCTCCTCCATCTGCCGATCAAGCGCCCAGCGTTCGCATCCGACGAGGGCGAGCGACGCAATGACAGATAAGGGAATTGCAATCAGAGCGCGCACGTGACGCGGTCTCCGCCCGATTTGCCTGATCAGCTTCATTCCGCTGTGTAACTGGATCAATGAGTAGCCAGGTTTTTTCATCTTCATCTCTCCCTAAAACTTTCATTCCCCGCCCGCTGAATCGGGCTAAGCAAAAACTCGATCACTCTTCTCTGCCCGGTCTTGATTTCCGCCGTCAGGTTCATTCCCGGCGACAATCGGATGTGTTTCCCATCCACGTCAATCTGCGTCGCTTGCAACGTCAACGTCGCCGGGAACAACGCTCCGCGCTTCTCATCGTTCACCGCGTCCGCACTCACTCGGCTCACTGTCGCCCGCACAGTCCCATAACGCGTGAACGGAAACGTCTCTAGCTTGATCTCCGCCGTCTGCCCAGCGTTAACAAAGCCAACGTCCTTGTTTTCCATCGTCACTTCGGCGGTGACTTGCGCGCCGTCGGGCACGATGACCATCAACGTTTGTGCTTCGGTCACAACGCCGCCGGCCGTGTGGATCGCCAACTGCTGCACCGTGCCCGATACCGGCGCGGTGAGCACCGTGAGCTTCTCGCGCTGGCCGGCCTTGGCCTGGTCTTGCGATGCGATCTGGTGCTTGAAGTCGGCTTGCGCTTCGCGGTCGCTCAAGGTGCGGCGGGTTTCGGCGAGGAAGGCCGTGCGCGTGCTTTCGCTTTCGCGCAGCGCGGCCTGCGTCTCGGCGAGGCGCGCGTGTTGTGTGGCCAGATCGCGCTCCAGCTCGATTCGCTCGCGCATCTTGTCCTGTCCGGCGTGGCTGGGCATGTAGCCTTCTTCGGCCAGCTTGGCGACGTCTCGCTCGCGCTGGCGGGCGATGGGCACAGTGGCTTCGAGCTTGGCGATCAGCTCGCGTGCTGTGCTGATCTCGGCCTGGCGACGGTTTGTTTCCGAACCCAGCTTGGCGAGCTTTGCAGTGATGTCGCTCCATTCGGCCAACAAGTGCGCCTTGGCCGAGGCGGTGTCGGCTGCGGACCAGTTGGATGGGAAGTTGGCTCTAGGCCGTGGCTTGCCGGCTGCGAGGGCCGCGAGGATGGCGCGTGCGCGCAGCGTGTCCGATTGCGCGGCCTTGACCTGTTCGTCCACGCTGGCCTTGTCCGCGCTGGCAACTGTGGGGTCCAGCTCCACCAGCGGCTGGCCGGCTTGCACCTTGTCGCCGTCTTGCACCAGCACGCGCTTGACAACGCTGCGCTCCAGCGGCTGCACCAGCTTGGTCCGCTCGCTGACCACGATGCGGCCTTGCGCTACGGCGACGATGTCGATCCTGCCGAAGATGGACCAGAGGAGGGCGCTTAGGAACAACGCGATGATCGCGTAGGCCATGCGGCGGGGGGCGGGGTGCACCGGGCTTTCCTGCAGGCTGAGTGCTGCGGGGAGGAAGGCGGCTTCGTCTGCCAAGCGGGTGGGGCCGGCGAGTTGGGCGCGGGCTTGCCAGGCGGCGGAGAGGATGGCGCGGTAGCGGGTGAGGAGGTCGAGGAAGAGGTGGGTCATCGGCGCGCCTCGATGGATTGCGGGTCGAGCCCGCAATGACAGCCACTTGGGTTCATGCAACGCCTCCGTCGATTGGCCTGCTGCCGTCCTGCATGCGCCACAGGTAGGCGTACAGGCCCTTGGGCCTGACCGCCAGATCGTCGTGGGTTCCGGCTTCCACGATCTGGCCCTTGTCCATCACGATGATCCGGTGCGAATGGCGCACGGCCGAGAGGCGGTGGGCAATGACGAAGACGGTGCGGCCGTGGCAGATCTGCGCCATGTTGCGTTGGATGATGGCTTCGCTCTCGTAGTCGAGCGCGCTGGTGGCTTCGTCGAAGATCAGCACGCGCGGGTTGGTGAAGAGGGCGCGCGCGATTGCCACGCGCTGGCGCTGGCCGCCGCTCAAGGAGCTGCCTTGCTCGCCGACGATAGTGTCGTAGCCCTCGGGCAATTCGCAGATGAACTCGTGCGCACCGGCCAGCTGCGCTACTTCGATCACCGCATCGATGGGCGCCGCCGGATCGGCGATGGCGATGTTCTCGCGCACGCTGCGGTTGAACAGCATGTTCTCTTGCAGCACGACACCCACCTGCCGGCGCAGCTGCGCGGCGTCGATCTGGCTGATGTCGATGCCGTCGACCAGGATGCGACCGCCTTCGGGCACGTACAGGCGCTGCACGAGTTTGGTCAGTGTGCTTTTGCCGGAGCCCGAGCGGCCGACGATGCCGATCACCTCACCGGGCTTCACATCCACACTGATGCCTTGCAGTACAGGGGCTGCCTCGGGCCGGTAGCGGAAGGTGACGTTGTCGAGGGTGACGCGGCCCTTTACGGGCGGCAGCTGCGCGGCGCTGGCGGGCGGCACCTCTGTGCGGGTGTTCAGGATGTCACCCAACCGCGCCATCGAGATGCCGGTTTGCTGGAAGTCCGTCCACAGCTGCGCCATGCGCATGATGGGCTGGGCCACGCGCTGCGCAAACATGGTGAATGCGACGAACTGGCCCACGGTCATTTCGCTGTTCATCACCAGGCGGGCCCCGTACCAGAGCATGGCGGCGTTGACTAGTTTGCCGATCAGGTTGACGCCTTCGTGCGCCCAGCTGGCGAGGTTCTGCGTCTTGAAACCGGCGCTGACGTAAGCCGCGAGCTGGTTGTCCCAGCGGCGGCCGAAGTTGGGTTCGAGCGCGCCGGCCTTCACGGTCTGGATGCCGGTGACGGTTTCCACCAGCATGGCCTGGTTCTCGGCGCCGCGGGCAAACTTGACGTCCAGCCGCCGCTTCAGGATGGGCACCACCGCGAGGCTCAGGGTGAAGTACAGCGGAAGGCTGGCCAGCACGATCAGCGTCAAAGGCACGCTATAGAACAGCATGATGGCGATGAACACCACGGAGAACAGCAGGTCCAGCACCACGGTGAGCGCGTTGCCGGTGAGAAAGCTGCGGATGTTCTCCAGCTCGCGCACGCGCGCGACCGAATCGCCCACGCGCCGCGCCTGGAAGTACGCCAGCGGCAGTTGCACGAGGTGGCGGAACAGGCGCGCGCCCAGCTCCACATCGATGCGGCTCGTGGTGTGGCTAAAGACGTAGGAGCGCAAGCCGTTCAACGCGCTCTCGAAAATGACGACGACAACCAGCCCGGTGACCAGCACGTCGAGGGTGGTAATGCCCTTGTGCACCAACACCTTGTCCATGACGACCTGGAAGAACAAGGGGCTCACCAGCGCGAACAGCTGCAGCATGAAGGAGATCAGCAGCACCTCACCCAACAGCTTGCGGTACTTGACCAGCGCGGGGATGAACCAGGAGAAGTCGAACTTGGCGAGGTCACCCGCCAGGCTCGCGCGGCTGGCGATGAGGATCAGTTCACCGGTCCATCGCGCGGCGAAAGCCTCGGTGGGTTCGATGGTGGGCCGTGCAACTTCAGCGGCCGGGTCCTGAACGAGGACGCGCTGGTCGTCGCATCGGGCGAGGATGACCCAGCCGATGCTTGCGTCGGCCCGGCGGATGGCAGCCAATGCGGGCAGCGGCGTGAGCGGCAGCCGCTGCACTGTGGTCGTGGAAAGTTTGGCCTTGAGCGCGAGATGCTTTGCCGCCCGCAGCAACTCATTGGCGCCTACGGCTTCGCTCGGTTGAAGGCCCAACTGGTGGGCCAAGGTGGCCGGATCGGCCGCGATTTGGTGAAAGCGCGCAATGGCACAAAGCGCCTGAAGCGGTGCGATACCGTTCGGCGATGCCTCCGAGACAGCCACCAACTGCCCTGCGGCCTCTTCGACCGGCTGTACTTGCCCATTCACAAAAGTTCTCCTTGGCAACACAGCCGGGCGAATTTTATTTTTAAAGTCTTAAGTTCACCTCATCAAATGAGAGGAGAGAAGACTTTTGTATGGTTTGCGGCAATCCAAGCTTGGCCATGAGTTCCAGCGCGTTCTCCGGCGCGTGCAGCTTGTCGGTGTTGTCGAAGTAGCAGTACACGTCGCGCGAAGCCCGCCGAGGCGGCTTCGCCTTCGAAATCAGCCGCGCGTCCGCCGGCTGCCCGCCCAACGACCATGCGCGGATGCACTCCGCCCAGCGATCGAGTTCCTCGCTCGTGTACCGGCTGTTGTAAAGCTCGGTCGAACCATGCAGCCGCATATAGACGAAATCGGCGGTGACATCCTCGAACAGCGGCCATGGCCGGGGCGTGTCCGCTACCACCCACGCGACGCCGTGCCTTCGCAGCAGCGCGATGAACGCGGGGTCGACAAAGCTCGCGTGCCGCACTTCCATGGCATGGCGCAGCGGCATATCGACCTTCGGCTTCAGGCTGTGGCGATCTTTCAGGCGCTCGTCATGCGCGTGCGCAATCCACATCGCCTCTTCCGTCGTGCGCGGAAGGATCGACAGGAAATCCTCGAATACATCCTCATGAAACCGCGTCATCGGCGGAAACTGCCACAGGATGGGGCCAAGCTTCTCGCCCAGCTCGAAAAGTCCTGACGCCAGGAAGTTCGCCAGGGCGGTTTCCACATGGCGAAGCCGCAGCATGTGGGTGATGTAGCGGCTGCCCTTGATCGCGAACACGAATCCGGGTGGCGTCTGCTGCGCCCACAGCGCATAGCTGGAAGGCCGCTGCAAGGAATAAAAAGAGCCGTTCAGCTCGATGGAGGGAAAGATCCGCGCCGCATATTCCAGTTCGCGGGCGTGCGCGAGCTTGTTCGGGTAGAAGTTGCCGCGCCAGGGGGTGTAGCGCCAGCCGGAGACACCGATGCGGACTTTGCCTGGGGTCACGGGCCCCTTTTGCCATAAAGCGCGCCTGCCGGGGCCGGAGGCTTACCGTTGGTTGCACAGGGGGAGGGGAGGCCGCAGCACGGTATCATCCCAGCCACTCGCCGGGCCCTGGTCCGGCGCTTTCCTACAGTCAGCATCTTCGGGCAGGGCCGTGCGTCTCAATTCCATCAAGTTATCCGGGTTCAAGTCGTTCGCGGAACCCACCAACTTCATGCTGCCGGGCCAACTGGTGGGCGTCGTCGGGCCCAACGGCTGTGGCAAGTCCAACATCATGGACGCGGTGCGCTGGGTGCTGGGCGAATCGCGCGCCAGCGAGCTGCGCGGCGAGTCCATGCAGGACGTCATCTTCAACGGCACCAACACGCGCAAGCCGGCGTCGCGTTCGTCGGTGGAGCTGGTGTTCGACAACGCCGACCACCGGGCCGGCGGCCAGTGGAGCCAGTTCACCGAAATCGCCGTCAAGCGCGTGCTGACGCGTGACGGCACCAGCAGCTACTACATCAACAACCAGCCCGTGCGCCGTCGCGACGTGCAGGACGTGTTCCTCGGCACCGGCCTGGGCCCTCGCGCCTACGCCATCATCGGCCAGGGCACGATCAGCCGCATCATCGAATCGAAACCCGAAGAGCTGCGCCTGTTTCTCGAGGAAGCCGCGGGCGTGTCCAAATACAAGGAACGCCGCCGCGAGACGGAAAACCGACTTTCCGACACGCGCGAGAACCTCACACGCGTGGAAGACATCCTGCGCGAGCTCAACTCCAACCTCGACAAGCTGGAAAAGCAGGCCGAGGTGGCGCAGCAGTACAACGCGCTGCAGTCCGAGGTGACGCTCAAGCAGCATCAGCAGTGGTTCCTCAAGCGCACCGAGAGCGAGGCCGACCAGGCCAAGGTGAAGGCCGACGCCGAGAAGTCGGTCAATGACCTCGAATCGCGCGTGGCCGACCTGCGCCACATCGAAAGCGAGCTGGAGACCATCCGCCAGGCGCATTACGCCGCCGGCGACCAGGTCAACCAGTCGCAAGGCCTGCTGTACGAAGCCAGCGCCGAAGTCGGCCGTCTGGAGGCCGAGATTCGCTTCGTGGTCGAGGGCCGGCAGCGCGTCGAGCAGCGCCTGGCCCAGTTGAAGGAGCAGACCGCGCAGTGGGCCGCCCGCAAGGACGACGCCGCGGTTGAAATCGAATCGCTGGCCGCGCAAGGCGTGGAAGCCGAAGAAAAAGCGATGCTGCTGGCTGCGCAGGTGGAAGAGCAGGTGCAGCAGTTGCCCGAGCTGGAAGAGGCCTTGCGCCAGGCGCAGGCCAAAGCCAACGAGCAGCGCGGCAGCGTGTCTCAGGTGCAGCAGCAGATCCAGGTGCTGGCCGCCGACCAGCGCAACATCGAAGAGCAGTCGCGCCAGCTGAACCAGCGTCGCGAGAAGCTGGCGGCTGACCGCAACGCCTTGGCCGCGCCGGACGAGGCGCGCCTCACCAACCTGCAAGCGCAACTCGCGACGGCGCAAGAGGCCGCCGAGACCGCCGACGCCCGCCTGCACGAGCTGCAGGAACAGGTGCCGCAGCTTGACGAAGACCGCCGCGCGCGGCAGCAGGCCGTCAACACCGAGAGCCACAAGCAGGCTGACCTCTCCGCGCGCATGGAGGCCCTCAAGGCGCTGCAAGAGAAGGTCAAGACCGACGGCAAGCTGCGCCCCTGGCTCGCCAAGCATGGCCTTGACGGCTTGCAGGGCCTGTGGAGCCGCATCCACATCGAGCAGGGCTGGGAAAGCGCGCTCGAAGGCGCGCTGCGCGAGCGCATGAACTCGCTGGAGATCTCCCGCCTGGACATGGTGCGCGCCTTCGGCAACGACGCGCCGCCGGCCAAGCTGGCTTTCTACAGCCCGCCCCAGGCAGGAGTGCCGGAGCCGGCCTCCGCATTGCCGCGCCTGGCCGACCTGCTGCGCCTTAGCGACGCGGGGCAGAAGGCTTTGCTGACCGACTGGCTGCACGGCTGCTACACGGCCCCGAGTTTTGAAGAAGCGCTTGCGATGCGCGACAAGTTGCAGCCGGGCGAAGTGATCTTCGTGAAGAGCGGCCACGCCGTCACGGCCCACAGCGTGAGCTTCTACGCGCAGGATTCGGAGCAGGCGGGCCTGCTCGCGCGCCAGCAGGAAATCGAGAACCTCGAAAAGCAGCTGCGCGCGCAGGCCCTGATCGCCGAGGAAGCGCGCTCCGCCCTGGTCCGCGCCGAAGCCGCGTACACCGACGCCTCGCAGCGGCTGGTGTCGGCGCGGCGCGAAGCGGCGGAGACGCAAGACCGCGCGCATGAGTTGCAGGTCGAGACGATGCGCCTGGCGCAGTTGGCCGAGCAGACGCGAGCGCGCAGCGAACAGATCGCCGGCGACCTGGCCGAGGTCGATGCCTTGCTCGAAGAACTGCAGGAGCGCCGCGTGACGGCCGAAGCCCGCTTCGAGGAGCTGGACATGCAACTGGCCGACAGCCAGGAGCGCCATGCCCAGCTGGACGAGCGCGTGATCGACGCCGAGCGCAAGCTCTCCGAATCGCGCGAGCAGCAGCGCAGCCTGGAGCGGCAGGCGCAGGAAGCCCACTTCTCACAGCGCTCGGTGGAAGCGCGCAAGGCCGAATTGCAGCGCGCCATCGAAACCGCGGCGCAGCAAGCCGAAAGCATCGCCGCCGAGGAAGCACGCGCGAAGGAAGAACTCTCACGCCTGACCGACGCGGCAGCCCAGGCCGGGTTGCAAAGCGCGCTCGCCCTCAAGCTCGAGCGCGAGCAGGCGCTGGGCGCCAAGCGCAGCGAATACGACGATCTCACGGCCAAGCTGCGCGCGAGCGATGAGCGCCGCCTGCAGCTCGAACGCGAGCTGGACCCGCTGCGCCAGCGCATCACTGAGTTCCAGCTGAAGGAGCAGGCCGCGCGTCTGGGTTTCGAGCAGTACAGCCAGTTGCTGGCCGACGCTCAAGCCGATCTTGAAGCAGTGGCCAAATCCATCGAAGAAGGCAAGGTACGCCTTGGGGGCATGCAGGGCGACATCGACCGCCTGCACCGCGAAATCGCGGCGCTAGGCGCGGTGAACCTTGCCGCGCTGGACGAGCTGACCACGGCGCGCGAGCGCAAGCAGTTCCTCGACTCCCAATCGGCCGACCTGAACGAGGCGATGGCGACGCTGGAAGATGCGATCCGCAAGATCGACGGCGAAACGCGCGAGCTGCTGGCCGGCACTTTCAACATCGTCAACGAGCACTTCGGCAAGATGTTCCCTGAGCTCTTCGGCGGCGGCAACGCGCGGCTGGTCATGACGGGCGACGAGATTCTCGATTCGGGCGTGCAGGTGATGGCGCAGCCGCCCGGCAAGAAGAACCAGACCATCCACCTGCTGTCAGGCGGCGAGAAGGCCCTCACGGCGATTGCACTCGTGTTCGCAATCTTCCAGCTCAATCCCGCGCCGTTCTGCCTGCTGGACGAGGTGGACGCGCCGCTGGACGACGCAAACACCGAGCGTTATGCCAAACTCGTGACCAGCATGAGCCGCGAAACGCAGTTCCTCTTCATCAGCCACAACAAGATCGCCATGGAAATGGCCGAGCAGCTGATCGGCGTAACCATGCAGGAGCAGGGCGTCTCGCGCATCGTGGCGGTGGACATGGAATCTGCAGTGTCGATGGCCGAGGCCGCATGAGCAGCTTTACCGTAGGCCTCGCCATCCTCGGCGGGCTGTTGCTTGCGGCGCTGGTGGCCTGGAACGCCTGGACGACGCGTCGCAATACGCCGCGCCAGCCGGAAATGGTCGTCGCCGAGCAGCCGCAAGCGGCCGAGCGCGTCGATCCCGTCTTCGACCCGATGGCACCGCCCCCGGTCACGCTACAGGAAAAGAAGCTCGGGCTCGATGCCTTGATCGATGTGCTCGCACCCATTTCTCTGGAGGCGCCGGTCTCCGGCGAGCATGCGTTGGCCGCGTTGCCGCCGACACGACGCGCGGGCAGCAAGCCGTTCGCGATCGAGGGCCTGAACGAGGCGACGCAGCAATGGGAGACGCCGCAGGCCGGGCAACGCTATGGCGCGTTCCAGGCCGGCGTGCAATTGGCCAACCGCACCGGCGCGCTCAACGAGATTGAATACTCCGAGTTCGTGATGAAGGCGCGGGCTTTCGCCGACGCGATCGGCGGCGAGCCCGAGTTTCCGGAAATGCTGGAAGAAGTGGCCCGCGCGCGCGAGCTCGACCAGTTCGCCAGCGCGCACGATGCCCAGTTGAGTTTCACGCTGGTGGCGAAAAACGCGGCCTGGAGCCCGGGCTATGTGCAGCAGAATGCCGCGCGCCTGGGCTTCGTGCCGGGCGCCATCCCGGGGCGGCTGGTGTTGCCCGCAGGCACGCCCGGCTCCCCCGCGGTGCTCGGCCTCTCGTTCGACAGCCAGGCGGCGATGGCCGAGGACCCCAGCCAGTCAGCCCTGCGCGCGATTACGCTTAGCCTGGACGTCCCGCAGGTCGATCGCACGGAGCAGCCTTTCGAACGCATGCGCGACACGGCGATCGCCCTGGCCGCTTCGATGGAAGGCATCATCAGTGACGACAACGGCCACGTGATCCGGGTCGAGGGGCTGGACGTGATCGGCTCCGACCTGGAACAGCTGTACGACACGCTCGATTCACGTGACCTGGCCGCGGGCTCCCCGCTCGCTCGCCGCCTGTTCTCCTAGCCCCTAGGGTGGGGATGCCACCGACAACAATGCCTACCCTGCCGAAGATTCAGGAACGCGTCGACGCGCTGCGCGAGCTGCTGCACCACCACGCCCACCGCTACTACGTGCTCGACGAGCCGGAAATCCCGGACGCCGAATACGACCGGCTGTTTCGCGAACTGCAGCAGCTGGAGGCGCAGCATCCCGAGCTGCTGACACCCGATTCACCCACCCAGCGCGTAGGCGGCAAGGTACTCGACGGCTTCGTCAAGGTGCGGCACAGGGTGCCAATGCTGTCGATCCGCACAGAGACCGATATCGAAGCCTCGGGCGCACGCAACTTCGACGCCCGTGTGCGGCGCGAGCTCGGGCTGCCCGAATCGGCACCGCCTATCGAATACGTCGCCGAGCTCAAGTTCGACGGCCTGGCGCTCAACTTGCGCTATGAGAACGGCGTGCTGGCACAGGCCGCGACGCGCGGCGACGGCGAGATCGGCGAGGAAGTCACGCAGAACATCCGCACCATCGGCCAGATTCCGCTGCGGCTGCCCAAGGATGCCCCGCCGGTGCTCGAAGTGCGCGGCGAGGTGTACATGCGCCGCGACGATTTCGAGCGGCTCAACGAGCTTCAGCGCGAGAAGATCGCCAAGGGTGCGAAAGGCGAGAAGACCTTTGTCAATCCGCGCAACGCGGCCGCAGGCGCCGTGCGCCAGCTCGACCCGTCCATCGCGCGGCAGCGACCCTTGAGTTTCTTCGCCTACGGCTGGGGCGAGATCACGCCGCCGGAGCAGGGCGGCCCCGCGTTCACCACCCATTTCGAGACCTTGCTGACGCTGCGCTCCTGGGGCTTTCCAGTTTCCACGCGCACGCAGCTCGCCACGGGCCCCGAGGAACTGGTGGCCTTCCACCAGGCGGTCGGCAAAGAGCGCGACAGCCTGCCCTTCGACATCGACGGCGTGGTCTACAAGGTCAACAGCCTGGAGCTGCAAAAGCGGCTCGGATTCGTCTCGCGCGAACCGCGCTGGGCCGTCGCGCACAAGTACCCGGCGCAGGAGCAGATGACCACTGTGGAGGGCATCGAGGTGCAGGTCGGCCGTACCGGAAAGCTGACACCCGTGGCTAAACTGGCCCCCGTCTTCGTAGGCGGCGTGACGGTGACGAACGCGACGCTGCACAACGAGGACGAGGCCCGGCGCAAGGACGTGCGGATCGGCGACACGGTCATAGTGCGGCGCGCGGGCGACGTGATACCCGAAGTCGTGGCGGTTGTTCCGGACAAGCGCGCACAACACGCCAAACAATTCACCATGCCCCGTCATTGCCCGGTCTGCGGGTCAGAGGCCGTGCGCGAGGAGGGCGAGGCCGACTACCGTTGCACCGGCGGCCTGTTCTGCGGCGCCCAGCGCAAGCAGGCCATCCTTCATTTCGCGCAGCGCCGCGCCATGGACATCGAGGGCCTGGGCGAAAAGCTCGTGGACCAGATGGTCGACGGCGACGTCATCAAGACCTTGCCCGACCTGTACCGCCTTGGCCTCAACGCGCTCGCCAGCCTCGATCGCATGGCCGATAAATCAGCGCAGAACGTGCTCGCGGCCCTGGAGAAATCCAAGCACACCACGCTGCCGCGCTTCCTCTTCGGCTTGGGCATCCGCCACGTGGGCGAAGCGACAGCCAAGGATCTCGCGCGCCACTTCGGCAAGCTCGACTCGATCATGGACGCGAGCGTGGAGCAGCTGCTGGAGGTGCCGGATGTCGGCCCGGTGGTGGCCGAGAGCATTCACACGTTCTTCCAGCAGAATCACAACCGCGAGGTGGTCGAGCAACTGCGTGCATGCGGCGTAACGTGGGAAGAGGGCGAAGCCGCCGTTCGCGCGCCCAAGCCCCTGGCCGGCAAGACCATCGTCCTCACCGGCACACTGCCCACGCTCAGCCGCGACGAAGCCAAGGACCTGCTGGAAGCCGCCGGCGCCAAGGTGGCAGGCTCGGTCAGCAAGAAGACCGACTACGTGATCGCCGGCGCGGAGGCGGGCAGCAAGCTGGATAAGGCGCGCGAGCTGGGCGTCGCGGTGCTCGATGAGGACGGTCTGCGGGATTTACTCGCAGTTCGATAATCGCCCCATGAACGCGATCACCTATACCCATGCGCGCAAGAATTTGAATGCGACGATGGACAAGACAATTGCCGATCACCAGCCGGTGGTCATTACCCGGCAGAACGGTGAAGCCGTGGTGATGATGTCGCTCGAAGACTTTCAGTCCTGGGAAGAGACGGCATACCTCCTCAACGGCCCCGCCAATGCGCGCAAACTGATGAAGTCGCTCGATGGGGCCGCTCGCGGCAAGGACCGCACAACGACGCATCGCACACCCACAACGCTGGATGGATCAGGGCGGCGGGGGACAGTCGCGGAGTAGAGCGCCCCGTCGCCCTGATCCCGCCCCCTAAGACGCAGGCGGCACTTCCGGCCGCTGCCACAGCCAGAGCCCGACGGCGATCATGATGGTGATGGCCGTGACGGGCACCCACCACGGCCGCACGAACACGCTCATGAAGAGCGCCCCTGCGGACATCATCACCGTGGCCGTCCACTTGGCCTGCCGACTGACGACGCCGCCATTGCGCCAGTCGCGTATATGCGGGCCCATGGTGGGGTGGTTCTCGAGCCAGTGCGACAGGCGCGGGGACCCCTTTGCCGCTGCCCACGCCGCGAGCAGCACGAAGGGCACCGTGGGCATGACGGGGACGAACGCGCCGATGACGCCCAGCGCGAGGCTCGTGACCGCCAGGCATTTGAACAGCCACCGTACAGGCGTGGAAAGCGGAGGCTGGGGCTTGGGAGGCAACGGAGTTGGCAAGGCTGGTGCGGACTAGTTCTTGGCCAGGTGGTCCGGCGCCGCCGCGCGTCCCCGGCTGTGCTCGACGAAAAACGCAAGCATCCGCTTGCGGCTGTCGTCGGCGGCGCGCTGGTTCTTGCCTACCAGCTTGCCGAGGTAGCGCGTCGGCATCATTTCGAGATCAAACGAATGGGCCGCCTGCGGGTACACCACGAACTGAAATTTCGCGCCCGTGGATCGCACGCCTTCGCACTCGCGTGCCGGTGTCCAGTCGTCCTCGGCGCCCGCCAGCACCAGCAGCGGCGCCGCGAGGCGCACCGTCCTGCGGTCGAACGAACCGCACCAGGGGTAATAAGCCACCACGCCCGCGTAGCCGCCGTTGCCGCCCGCGTTGCGGTGTGGCCCGTCGCCCTTGGCGACGTTGATGGCCACGCTGCCGCCATTGCTCTGTCCCATGAGGAAGACGCTGGCCGGGTCGACGAAGGCCTGCGCCTGCAGGTACCGCAGCGCGTCCTGGGCGTCATGCGTGCGGTAGTCCAACGCGTCGACTTGCCGGTCCACGTCTTCGCATACCTTGCCGCCACCCAGGTTGCGCGGGCCGAAGCTGTCAAGGTCGAGGACGACGAAGCCCTTGGCCACCAGAAATTCCGCATATGCGTTCATGGTGTACCGCACGGCCGGCTGCCACCCGCCGCAGCCGTGCATCAGCACGACGGCAGGAAACGGTCCGTCGCCCTCGGGCCTGGAAATCTCGGCGCGCAAGGTGACGTTGGCGGCGGTGTAGCCACGGCTCGCCTCGAACTTCACCCGCTCGCCCGCATGCGCCATCGAGGCCGCCAGCGTGATGAACAGCGCCGGCAGGTGACGTGCCAGGGCCTTCGTGGCATGCACGATTTTCCAGCTGCTGCGGTATGCGCGGGATATCACCTTGGAGCGGACCTGTTCGGATTGGGCAGACGTGCATTTTGCGGCTTTTTGCGCGCTTTCGACAGCGGCCCCGCGCGAGACCCCCCAAGTAAGACCAATGCGCTACCCCCACAGTGGGACTCATCGGTTCTTGATTTGGGTCACTGAAGTTTTGGGGGCCGTGGCTAACTTGAAATAAAGAGCAAGTGCCATGACCGAAACCAAGCGAAACAAGACCGACCCTGGCGTGCAATCGCCACACCGGCTGCCCGTCCTGCGCTTTTATCGCGGAGGGTTCGTCCTCGACACCGCGTCCGGCATGTTCTATCGCCTGACGCCTGCCGCCGACTACCTCCTGCGCTCCTATGACGCCGGCATGGAAGTGCGCGAGTTCGCGCAATTGATCCAGGAGCGCTACGGGCTGGATCATGCGAGCGCGGTGCGCGATGTGGAACTGCTGCTCAACCAGTTTGTGGGACCTGGCTTGCTGGACACCCGGCAGGCCGAGAGTGCGACATGACAAAAGACCTGCGCACCGTGGCCGTGACCGGCATGCACCGCGGCGAGAACCCCCAACCCGGCGCAGCCGTGGTGGCCAGCCTGCGTCGCCGCTTCCCGGCGCTTCGCATCATCGGGCTGTCCTATGACCCGCTGGAAAGCAGCCTGTACGGGCGTGGCGACGACCACCCCGACGCCGCCTACCTGATCCCGTTCCCGGGCGCCGGGACCGATGCGCTGCTCGAACGCCTGGACGAAATCCGTGCGAAGGAGGATCTGGGTTACGTCATCCCGTGCCTCGATTCGGAGATCGAGAACTTCAGCCAGCTCTCGGCGCAGCTGCGCAAGCGAAACATCGGCTGCATCATGCCGACCAAGCGCTCGTTCGAGGCGCGGCACAAGTCCCACCTGTACGAGTTCTGCCGCCGCAACGACGTGCCGACGCCCCTGACGTTGACCGCGGCCGACCCGCGCGCGGTCGAGCGCTGCGCCGCCCAGATCGGCTACCCGGTGTTCGTGAAGGGGCGCCTGTACCACGCACACCTGGTCCACTCGCCCGAGGGGCTTGCGCCGGCTTATGACGAGATCGTGAAAGCGTGGGGCTGGCCCGTGATCGTCCAGGAGACGCTGTCGGGCGAGGAATACGACATCGCGGGTGTCGGGGACGGCAAGGGCCGCATCACCGGCAGCTGCTCAATCCGCAAGCTGCTGCGGACCGCCAACGGCAAGGGGTTCGCAGGCATCGTGGTGCGGGATGAAGCGCTCGACGAATTGTGCGAGCGGATCATCCGCGCGCTGAAGTGGAACGGCCCTTTCGAGCTCGAGTTCATCAAGGTGCAGGGCAGGCCCCACGCGCTGATGGAGATGAACCCGCGCTTCCCGGCATGGATCGATTTCCCGTCGCAGATCGGCTGCAACCTGCCAGGGCTGCTCTTCGAGCGCCTGGCCCGCCAGGAGGCGGTGCCCCTGCGCGCATGCGAACCCGGGCAGATGTTCGTGCGGCACAGCATGGACCTGGTTGGCGACTTCGCCGATTTCGCCGAGATGGCGAGCACAGGGGAGCGCGTTTTCAAACCTGTTCCACAACCGCAGAGAAGAAACAGTGAACCTCGACTACTTCCCGCCAGCCATCAGCAATGAACTGGGCCGCCACTCGCTCGACGCCGCGGCGGACCGGAACTTCCTTGCGCGCGGTACGCACGCGCCGACCCTGTTCGAGATCGACGGCATCCCGGTGGCGTCGCTCGTGCGGAAATTCGGCTCGCCGCTGTTCGTGTTCTCCGAGCACGGCCTGCGTGAAAAAACGCGCCGCATGCGAGAAGCGTTCACCAGCCGCTACGAGAACACGCGCTTTGCCTGGTCGTACAAGACGAATTACCTGAGCGCCATCTGCCAGGTCTTCCACAGCGAAGGCTGGATGGCCGAAGTCGTATCCGATTTCGAATACGAGAAGGCCCGCCGGCACGGCATCGAGGGCAAGAACATCATCTTCAACGGCCCCTTCAAGCCGCGCGCAATCCTGGAACGGGCGATCCGCGAGCGGGCGCTGATCCAGATCGACAACTGGGACGAGCTGAGTCTCATCGAGGAGCTCACGGCTGCGATCGACCAACCGCTGGATGTCGGCATCCGCGTGTGGCTGGACGCGGGCATCCAGCCGGTCTGGTCGAAGTTCGGCTTCGCCGTGGAAAACGGCGAGGCCTCGCGCGCGGCTGTGAGGATCGTGGGCAACCCGAAACTGAGGCTGCACACCTTCCACTCGCACATCGGCACCTACATCCTGGACCCGGGCGCCTATCGCGTCACCGCCGCCAAACTGCTGGCGCTGCGCGAGCGTATCCACAAGGAGCACGGGCACCTCGTGCCGTGCCTGAATCTCGGCGGCGGCTTTCCCTCTCGCAGCCTGCTGTATGGCATGCCCGGTCCCGCAGAGGCGACGGTGCCGCCCATCGAAGCCTATGCGGACGCGATCACCGAAGTCCTCAACCGCCTGCCCGCCAAATCCAGGCCCGAGTTGCGCTTCGAGAGTGGCCGCCATCTCGTCGACGAGGCCGGGTATCTGCTCACCTCGGTTGTTGCCATCAAGGGCATCCGCGACCCGCTCGCCGTCAACTCCGATCTCTCGTCACGCAGCCACAAGGAGCAATTGCTGCTGGGAGAGGAGGGCAGGACGAGCTACGTGCTCGACGCGGGGATCAACCTGCTGTACACCGCCGCCTGGTACCAGATGGACATCCTGCCGGCGCGCCAGGTCAACGCGCCGCCGTCGCCTTCGCGCCTCTACGGGCCGCTGTGCATGGCGATCGACGTGGTCCGCTACACGATCGACCTGCCGCCGCTGAAGGTCGGCGATGTGCTGTCGATCCATCCGGTGGGCGCCTACAACCTCGCGCAGTCGATGCAGTTCATCGCTTACAGGCCGGCGGTCGTGATGATCGGCATCGGCGGCGAGGCCGAGCTGATTCGCGCGCGTGAAGCCCTGGACGACATCGAGCGCCCCGAGCGCATGCCCGCGCACCTGGGGAAGGCGTCATGACGGCGAATCCGGATCCGGAGGGCCCATGCCAGCGACCGTTGCCCCAGCAACCGCGGTAGGCCGCGCTACCGGCACGGCGCGCAGGAAAATCGACGACGCGTTTTCCTCGCTGGGCCTCGCGCTCGGGAGCATCTTCTTCATCCCGCGGCCGTGGATCGGCTTGGTTCTTTGGCTCGCCTTCCTGCGCGATGCGCGCTATATGGCTTTCGCCCTGCTCGGGCTGGGCATCGGCGCCGGCACCAAGCGCCTGCTTCGCATCAGCGACGGGCCGGGCCTGGGCGGTGGGGTGAAGGCCAACGCGCTGCTGGCCGCGGTGGTGTCGGGCTGGATGACAGGCGCCAACGGATTGGCCTGGGCACAGCAATTCGCAATCGCCGGTGCGGCGGCCCTCCTGGCCGCCCTGGCAGCGGCGGCCCTCATGCGAGTTCTCTCGGACGGCGTCATGCCGGCGCTGCTCTGGGCCTACTGCCTGGTTGCAGCCATGCTGTTCACCGTGTGTCCGCAGTGCACCGTGCTCGCGTCGAATGCCATGCCCGCCTGGTCCCCGCCGATCGACGCTCTCAGCTGGGGCAGGACCTTCATGCGCTCGATGGGCTCGCTGATGTACTCGGCCGACCCCGTCGCCGGCGTGTTCGTGGTGCTGGGCATCCTGTTGTGGTCGCGCGCGATGTTTGTGTGCGGCCTTGTGGGCTGGATGTTCGGCGCGCTCGTCGCGATCGTGTTGCAGGACCTGCAACTCGTGTACGACTGGCTGCCGCTCTCGTACAACTACTTTATCGCCGGGATGGCGATGGGCGCGGTGATCTTCGTGCCCGGGAGGCTCAGTCTTCCCGTCGCTGCGGTCGCCGGCGGCGTCACCGCCTTCATCGGGATCGCGCTGCAATATGCGCTCGAATGGTCGGCGATCAGCTACCTGCCGATCTCCTCGGGGCTCGCGATCTGGATGGGCATGGGCGCCCTGACACTGGGCGGCGATCGCGCCCCTGTCTGGCGCAACGCCTCGCAAGACATTCCGCCCGAAGAGCGGTGGTGGCAGATGGCCCAATCGACGGCGCGCTTCGGCGCCTACGCGCCACTATTCGCGGTGCCCGTTGCCGGCGAGCTGCAGGTCTCGCAGGGGTTCTCCGGCAAGCTCAGCCATCGTGGCCCATTTCGTCATGCGCTGGATTTCCAGCGGCCGCGGTCGGCGGAAGCAGTCTATGGGCCCGTATGGGGCGCTGCCGTCATCGCGCCGGCTCCCGGCATCGTCGATCGGATCCGCAACAACGTCCCTGACAACCCGCTCGGCGCGTGCAACTACGCCGAGAAATGGGGCAACCACGTGATGATCCGGCTGGACGCAGGCGGCTGGGCGATGCTCGCGCACCTGCAGCAAGGCACCGTGGCGGTCACGCCTGGGGCGCGCGTGGAGACGGGCTCCTATCTCGGACGCGTCGGTAACTCCGGCCGCTCGACGGTTCCCCATCTGCATGTGCATTTCCAGCAAACTCCCGAGCCCGGCGCGCCGACCAGCGGGTTCCGGCTGGCCAACTTCCACTGCGCTACCCAGCCTGCGGGTCCGCTCGCGGCGTGGAAAGCCTCGGGTGTTCCTGCCGAAGGCGACGTGGTGATGGCCGCCACAGCGAGTCCCAGTGCGTACTTCGCCCTGGTGGGCATGGCGCCGGGGTCGGCGGTCTGGGTGGCCGAGTGCACTGGACGGGTTCCGCGAGCCTTCAGACCGCGTGGCGCGGAGGGCACGCGGCGCATCGAAGTCACGCTGGACACTCTGGGGCAGCATGTGCTGGATGCCGGCGACCAGGGCCGGCTTGTTGCGCGGCTCGACCCGGACGCATGGCGCGTGGTCGAGCTCGTGGGCGCGGTCTCTCCGTTGCTGAAGCTTCTGGCGCTCGGCGCGCCCAGTGTTCCCTATGCCGCCCGGCCCGGCCTGGCCTGGAGCGACCTGGCGCCCACGATGCCGCCGGGCGGCCCGCTGCGCCGGCTGGTGCTGGCGCTGGCACCCTACCTGCCGAGCCCTTTCCGTCGCGTCTCGTGCACCTGCGTTTCCATACCCGGCCCCAACGGCAAACCGTTGGAAGTGTCGACCCGCGTGGATGCGGGCTTGCGCAGGTTGCCTTCGAAGGTCAGCTGCCAATTCGCCGCCTACCGCGGACCGGTGTCGATTCGCGCCGAATTCAAGCGCGGCAGCGTGACTTTCAAGTTGCTCTCGTATGAGCCCGCGGTTCAGGGACGCGCGGGTGGGGTGCCTGGCTGATTTTCGGTAATTGGGGATTTTTTTGGTCGACTGTTGGAGGTTGAATATGTTGAAACTCAAACGTACGTGCCTGTTGACGATGGCGTTGGCACTGCCGATATTGCTCGGGGGCTGTGCGAACGTGTTGCGTGTGGCGCCGCATGCCGAGCTGAAGGTGTACGACCCCGTGTGGACCACGGCGTACATCACGCGCAACCATGGCTACCTGATCTATGACACACTGTTCGCCCTTGACGAAAACTTCGAGCCGCGGCCGCAGATGGTTGACACATGGACTGTGTCGCCGGACCAGCGGACCTGGACTTTCAAGCTGCGCGATGGGCTGAAGTGGCATGACGGTACCGCCGTCACCGCCGAGGATTGCGTTGCATCGTTGCAGCGCTGGGGCAAACGCGACGGCGCGGGCCAGCAGTTGTTCGCGCAGATGGAAAGCATCGCCGCGACAGACGAAAAGTCCTTCACCATGAAGTTGCGCACGCCCAACGGCATGGTGCTGCAGACGCTGGCCAAGATGTCCGGCAACGTGGCTTTCATGATGCCCAAGGCGGTTGCGCAGACCGACCCGTTCCAGCCGATCACGAGCTTCGTCGGCTCTGGGCCCTACAAATACAGCAAGTGGCAGTCGGTGCCATGGACCAAGGTTGTGTACCTCCTGAACAAGGACTATGTGCCGCGTCCCGAGCCGCTGTCGATGGCGGCGGGCAACAAGTTCGGCAAGGCCGACCGTATCGAATGGATCTACTACCCGAGCCAGCGGGCCGCGTCGCTCGCGCTGATCGACGGCCAGGTGGACTATGTGGAGTCGCCGTCGTACAAGGAGGTGCCGCTGTTCGAAGGCAACAAGAAGGTCGTCGTCACGACGACTGACCCGCTGGGCAACATCGGTATGGCGCGGTTCAACATGCTGCAACCTCCGTTCGACAAGGTCGCCGTGCGGCGCGCAGCGATCATGGCCATGCAGCAGGAGGCCTACATGACCGCGGCGCTGGGCGACGCCAAGTACTGGCGTACCTGCTACTCGGTGTTCCCGTGCGGCACCGCGCTGTCCAATTCCGCGGGCAGCGAGATCATGAAATCCGGCAGCATCAACGCAGCCAGGAATGCCCTGCGAGACGCCGGCTACGACGGCACGCCAGTGGTCATCCTCGACCCCATCGATAGCCCCGTGATCTCGGCGTTCACCCGCGTGTCGGCCGAGCGGCTCGCGCAAGCCGGCTTCAACGTCCAGGTGCAGCCGATGGATTGGGCCACGCTCACCCAGCGCCGTATCAACAAAGGGCCTGTCAGTGCGGGCGGCTGGAGCATGTTCCATACCTGGTGGCTCGCCGGTGACCTGATGGACCCGAGTGCGATCGCCTATTCCGGCAATCCGGACACCGGCTGGTTTGGCTGGCTGAAGGACGAGGAACTCGAGAGCCAACGGCTGGCGTTCGCGCGGGCCACGACGCAGGCCGAGCGCAAGGCGCTTGCGGAGAAGGTGCAAAAGCGGGTGCTGGACGACGGCGCTGTCGCCATTCTGGGCCAGTTCTTCGAGCCGGTCGCCTTCAGCACCAAGGTCAGCGGCATCACCTCGCCGATCCAGTTCTACTGGCAGCTGGCGCCTGTGAAGAAGTGATGTGCCGGGCGGTCATGAGTTCTGTATGCTTGGGACCATGACCGTTCGCGAGATCCTGAAGATGGGCGACGCGCGCCTGCTGCGCGTCGCCCATCCCGTCACCCAATTCGACACCGACGAGATTCATCTCCTGGTGTCGGACATGTTCGACACCATGCGCGCGGTCAATGGGGCGGGTCTCGCCGCGCCGCAGATTGCCGTCGACCTCCAACTGGTGATCTTCGGCACTGACGCGCCCAACCCCCGCTACCCCGACGCGCCATTGGTGCCCCGCACGGTTCTGCTCAACCCCATCGTCACCCCGATCGGCGACGAGGAAGAAGAGGGCTGGGAGGGATGTTTGTCCGTCCCCGGCCTGCGAGGCGTCGTGCCGCGTTGGTCGCGCATCCGCTACACCGGCTTCGACCAGTACGGCGATCCGATCGACCGCACCGTGGACGTTTTCCACGCCCGCGTGGTGCAGCACGAGTGCGACCACCTGGTGGGCAAGCTCTACCCGATGCGCGTACGCGACTTCAGCAAGTTCGGCTTCACTGACGTGCTGTTCCCGGGGCTGGACGCGGGGCAGGACGATTAGTGTGCTGTCGCACAGTCATAGGCTTTGAGTTGTGAGCGGGATCAGGGCGACGGGGCGCTCTACTCCGCGGATGTCCTCCGCCGCCGGGAGGGCGGCACCCCCTTGATTCCGCTGCGTAGAGCGCCCCGCCGCCCTGATCCGTCCAGCAGTGTGGCTGTTCGAACGTCGAAAGAGTCACCGTCGCCTAAGGGCCGGGGATGGCGGGTGGCCAATGCAGCGAGGTCAAGGAGGAGCCGCCCTCCCGGCGGCGGGGGACACGAGCGGAATTGGCCACCCGACGTCCCCGGCCCGCCGCCAACACACACACTGCGTTTGCTCGCTGCGACCGCTTAGTTACTGACGCGAGAGCACGCCGCTGGGCGCTGAGCCTTACACTGCGGTGTCGGGTTCATTCGCAACCCCGTGTTTTTCATTTGGCGTGGTGCACGCGGAAGGCAATTCTGCATGTCCCACGCAACGCCGCCATCCGCGGCCTCGATCCTCCCTGGCTACGAAGTCAAGATCGAACGGATCACCGGCACCGGCTGCGACTTGGCACTGCGTTCGTTGCTGGACCGCCAACAATTCCATGATCCGTCGGGCGAGGCTGAGCGCGCCGGCATCTCGTCGGCCGCGTGGCCGTTATTCGGAATACTCTGGCCATCGGGCCGAGTGCTGGCGCAGGCCATGCTCACCTTCGAGCTCGAAGGCAGGCGGGTGCTCGAGCTGGGTTGCGGCCTGGGCCTTGCGAGCCTCGTCGTGCATCGGCGGGGCGGCGATATCACGGCCAGCGACTGCCACCCCCTCGCGGCGGCCTTCCTTCTGGAGAACCTCCGGCTGAATGCATTGCCGCCGATGAAGTACGAAACGGGCGACTGGTTGCGGCCGAATCCGCACCTGGGCGTGTTCGACCTCATCATCGGCAGCGATCTGCTGTACGACCGCGAACAGCCCGAAGCGCTTTCGCAGTTCATCGACCGGCATTCGGCCGGCAGCGTCGAGGTGCTGATCGCCGACCCCGACCGAGGCAACCAGGCCCGCTTCAAGCGCAAGATGGGCGTGCTGGGCTATTCGCATAGCGAGGAGCGCATCTTGTCGTTGCCCGGCGAGGGCGGCCCGTACAAGGGCCGGCTGCACAACTACCGGCGCGCGGCGTTTGCCTGATTCGGGCCCGCCGGTTCGGTGAGCCGCTACGCCGCCAGCGCCTCCAGCAGCTCGGTCTCGATCTGGATCTGCCGCTTGTTCTGCTGCAATTCGGCACCGTCGATGAGGAACGTGTCTTCCACTCGCTCGCCGAGTGTCGTGATCTTGGCCAGTTGCAGGTTGATGTGGTGGCGCGCCAGGACTCGGGCGACAGAGTAGAGCAGGCCGACGCGGTCGCTCGCAGAGATCGACAGCAGCCAGCGCTGCGCCTTCTCGTCCGGATGCAGGTCCACCCGCGGCGCGATCGGGAAGCTCTTGACGCGCCTGGAAACGCGGCCGCGGCTTGGCGGCGGGAGCGGGCCGGCACGCTCGATGGTGTGCTCCAGCTCCGTCTCGATCATGCTGATCAATTCGCGGTTATGTTCGGGCAGCATGGAGCTCACCACCTGGAACGTATCGAGCGCGTAGCCGTTGTGGGCTGTGTGGATCTTGGCGTCCAGAATGCTGAAGCCTGCCTGGTCGAAGTAGCCGCAGATGCGCGCGAACAGGTCGGGCTGGTCGGGTGTGTACACGAGCACCTGCAGGCCTTCACCCACAGGCGACACGCGCGCCCGCACGATCGCCTTGCCCTGCACGGGCTCGGCGGCCGTGGCCATCTTCATGAGGTGGCGCGACAGCTGGCGCGTGTGCCAGGCGATCTCGCCGGCGTCGTGCCGCATGAAATAGCCGACATCCAGCGTGCTCCAGAGCCGCTTGTGTGCCTCGAAGGGCAGGGCGTACAAGGCCAGCTGAACCAGCGCATCGCGCTTGCGCGCCTCGATCTCGGCGTCGCGGTCCGGCGCGCGCCCGCCCAGCACGCGCAGCGTGTAGCGGTACAGGTCCTCCAGCAGCTTGCCTTTCCAGGCGTTCCACACCTTCGGGCTGGTGCCGCGGATATCGGCCACCGTCAGCAGGTACAGGGCCGTGAGGTAACGCTCGTTGCCGACGCGCTTGGCGAAGGCCGCGATGATGTCCGCATTGCTCAGGTCTTGCTTCTGCGCGACGCGGCTCATGGTCAGGTGTTCCTTGACCAGGAACTCGATCAGCTTGCAGTCCTCGGGCTCGATGCGATGGAGTCGGCAGAACTGGCGCACCTCGCGCGCGCCGAGCTCGGAGTGGTCGCCGCCGCGGCCCTTGGCGATGTCGTGGAACAGCGCCGCGACGTAGAGGATGTAGGGCTTGTCCCAGCCCGCCGCGAGCTGCGAGCAGAACGGGTATTCGTGCGCATGTTCGGCGATGAAGAATCGCCGCACGTTGCGCAGCACCATCAGGATGTGCTGGTCCACCGTGTAGACGTGGAACAGGTCGTGCTGCATCTGCCCCACGATGCGGCGGAAAGCCCAGAGGTAGCGGCCCAGAACGGACGTCTGGTTCATGAGGCGCATCGCATGCGTGATGCCCTCGTGCTGCATCAGGATGGCGCGGAAGGTCTCGTGGTTGACCGGGTCGTTGCGGAACTTCGTGTCCATCACCTGCCGTGCGTTGTACAGTGCGCGCAGCGTGCGGGCGGACAGGCCCTTCACGCCCACCGTCTTCTGGTACACGAGGAATGTTTCGAGGATGGCGTGCGGGTTGCGCAGGTACAGGTCGTCGCTCGCGACCTCGATCATCCCGGCCTTGTTCAGGAAGCGCTCATTGATCGGCTGCGGCTCGTGCCCGCTGGGGTTGAGGCGTTCCTCGATGTTGAGCAGGAGGATCTGGTTCAGCTGCGTCACTGCCTTGGCCGCCCAATAAAAGCGCTTCATCAGCGCCTCGCTGGAACGCGTCATGACGCGGCCGCCGTCCCGGGTCTGGTTGCGGTAGCCGAAGGATTCGGCCACGGCCGTCTGCAGGTCGAACACCAGCCGGTCTTCGCGGCGGTTCGAGATGACGTGCAAGCGGGCGCGGATCAGGCTGAGCAGTTCCTCGTTGCGCTTGATCTGGCGCGCCTCGAAGGCGGTGGCAAGCCCCTTGCGCGCCAATTCATCCCAGCTCTTGCCCAGGCCCGCGGCCTTGGCGACCCAGAGGATCACCTGCAGGTCGCGCAGGCCCCCGGGCGATTCCTTGCAATTGGGCTCGAGCGAGTAGGGCGTGTTTTCGAACTTGTTATGGCGCTGGCGCATTTCCAGCGTCTTGGCCACGAAATACGCCTGCGGGTCGATGGTGGGCTCGAAGCGCTTCAGGAACTCCGCGTAGAGCTTTGCGTCGCCCGTGAGGAGGCGCGACTCCAGTAGCGAGGTCTGCACGGTGACGTCGCTCTCGGCCTGGGCCACGCATTCGGAGACGGTGCGCACGCTCGAGCCGATCTCCAGCCCGGCGTCCCAGCAGTTGCCGATGAAACTCTCGACCTTGCGCTTGAGTTCCGGGTTGTGGTCGGCCGAGGTGCCGTCCGGCATGAGCACCAGAACGTCGACGTCTGAATGCGGAAACAGCTCGCCGCGGCCGAACCCGCCGACAGCCACCAATGCGAACCCGGAAGGAAAGTCGGCCGCCGACCACAGCGCCTCGAGTGTGACGTCGGCCTCGCGGGCCAGGCCCTGCAGCAGCCTGCGGATGCCGCGCGCCGAACTGCCACTGGCTTCGAGTGTCGCGAGCAGGCGGGTCTTGCGTGCGCGCAGGTCATCGCGCAGAGCCTGGATTTCGGGCATGGCCGGGGCGGCGGCCAGAAGGCTCATGCGTTCACGAACGGCGGCGGCGGCGGGCTGCCGGCCGACAACGTCAGCACCTCGTAGCCGCTTTCAGTGACCAGGACGGTGTGCTCCCACTGGGCGGACAGGGAATGGTCCTTGGTGACGATCGTCCAGCCGTCGCTGCCGAATTCCTTCACATCCTTGCGGCCGGCGTTGATCATGGGCTCGATCGTGAAGGTCATGCCGGGTTTGAGTTCTTCCAGCGTGCCGGGCTTGCCGTAGTGGAGCACCTGCGGCTCCTCGTGGAAGTTGCGCCCGATGCCGTGGCCGCAAAACTCCCGCACCACCGAAAACCCGTTGCTTTCCGCGAATTTCTGGATGGCAAAGCCGATGTCGCCCAGGTGGATGCCGGGCTTGACATGCACGATGCCGTGCCACATGGCCTCATAGGTCAGCGCGCACAGGCGCTTGGCGGCAATGGAGACTTCGCCGACCATGAACATGCGGCTGGTGTCGCCGTACCAGCCATCCTTGATGACGGTGACGTCCACGTTGACGATGTCGCCCTTCTTGAGCGGCTTGTCATTGGGAATGCCGTGGCACACCACGTGGTTGACCGAGGTGCAAAGGGATGCCGGGTAGGGCGGGTAGCCGGCGGGCTGGTAACCCAGCGTGGCGGAGGTCGTGCCCTGCTTTTTCATGCATTCCGCGGCCAAGCGGTCGATTTCGCGCGTGGTGATGCCCGGCTTGATGTGAGGGGTGAGGTAGTCCAGTACCTCGGAGGCGAGGCGTCCCGCCACCCGCATGCCCTGGATACCGTCCGTGTCTTTGTACGTAATGCTCATCACCTAATTATCCCAGAGGGCGAAAGTCCTCGCAGGTAAAATACCGCCAAACCCGGAGCGCCCCAGTCAGCGGCCCTCTGTCAACCCGCGATTCCCGACCGACACAGGCTTCTACAGTGACCCTGCACATCACCGAGTTCGAGGGCGGAAACGCCCTCAGCGAATTTAGAGTCCAGCAACTCCTCCCCCGCCTGCAGGCCGTCCACGAGAGCGTCAGCGGCATCGGCGCCCGTTTTGTGCACCTGGTGGCCGCCGACCATGCCCCCGACGACGCCGAGGCCCAGCGCCTGGCGGCGCTGCTGACCTATGGCGAGCCGCACCGGCCCGGTGCGGATGGGCCGCTGATCGTCGTCACGCCCCGCTTCGGCACGGTCTCGCCCTGGGCCTCCAAGGCCACCGACATCGCCCACAACTGCGGCATCGCGCTCAAGCGCATCGAGCGCATCACCGAGTACCGCATCGGCCTGAAGGCGGGCCTGCTGGGCCGGCCCGCGCTGACGTCGGCGCAGTTGCAGGCAATTGCCGGGCTGTTGCACGACCGCATGACCGAGAGCGTGATGTTCGAGCGTTCGGCCGCCCGCGACCTCTTCAGCGAAGTGGAAGCGGCGCCGATGGCGTACGTGGACGTCCTGGGCGGCGGGCGTGCCGCACTGGCCGCGGCGAACGTGCAGTTCGGTCTGGCGCTGGCCGAAGACGAGATCGAGTACCTGGTCAAGGCCTTCAAGGGCCTGGGCCGCAACCCCAGCGACGTCGAGCTGATGATGTTCGCGCAGGCCAACAGCGAACACTGCCGGCACAAAATCTTCAACGCTTCGTTCACGATCGACGGCGTGCCGCAGGAACGCAGCATGTTCGGCATGATTCGCAACACCCACCAGCTGAGCCCGCAGCACACCGTGATCGCCTATTCCGACAACGCGTCGGTGATGGAAGGCAGCAACGTCGAGCGCTTCGTCGCCAAGGCCGGCACGTCGTCGCGTTACGAGAAAGAGGCCGCGCTCCACCACGTCTTGATGAAGGTGGAAACGCACAACCACCCGACCGCGATCTCCCCGTTCCCTGGCGCTTCCACGGGCGCTGGCGGCGAGATCCGCGACGAGGGCGCCACGGGCCGCGGCTCCAAGCCAAAGGCGGGTATGACTGGCTTCACCGTCTCGAAGCTGTGGGGCGGCGCTTTTGGCAAACCCGGCCACATCGCAAGCCCGCTACAGATCATGACCGAAGGCCCGCTGGGCGGCGCCGCCTTCAACAACGAATTCGGGCGGCCCAACCTGCTGGGCTACTTCCGCGAGTACGAGCAGCAGGCGGGTGAAGTCATGCGCGGCTACCACAAGCCCATCATGATCGCGGGCGGGCTGGGCACCATCGACGCGGGCCTGACGAAGAAGATCGAGTTTCCCGTGGGCACACTGCTGATTCAGCTGGGCGGGCCGGGCATGCGCATCGGCATGGGAGGCGGCGCGGCGAGCTCGATGGCCACCGGCGCCAACGCAGCGGAACTCGACTTCGATTCGGTGCAGCGAGGTAACCCGGAAATCGAGCGGCGCGCACAGGAAGTCATCAACCATTGCTGGGCGGAAGGGCAAGCCAACCCGATCCTGGCCATCCACGACGTGGGCGCAGGGGGATTGTCGAACGCCTTCCCCGAGCTCACCAACGACGCTGGGCGGGGGGCGCGCTTCGACTTGCGCAAGGTGCCGCTGGAAGAATCGGGCCTGGCGCCCAAGGAAATCTGGTGCAACGAGAGCCAGGAGCGCTACGTGCTGGCCATCGCTCCGCAGTCGCTGGAGCAGTTCAAGGGGTTTTGCGAGCGCGAGCGGTGCCCGTTTGCGGTGGTGGGGGTCGCGACCGAGGAGCGGCAGTTGGTGGTGGCCGACGAGGGCGCACCGGCCCCCGTGGACATGCCGATGAACGTCCTCCTCGGCAAGCCGCCCAAGATGCATCGCGACGTGAAGACCGTGAAGCGGAATTTCAAGCCGGTTGACCTCACCGGAGTCAGCCTGCAGGACGCCGCGATCAAGGTGCTGAGCCACCCGACGGTTGCGTCCAAGCGATTCCTGGTCACCATCGGCGACCGCACGGTGGGCGGCCTCACGCACCGCGACCAGATGGTCGGGCCCTGGCAGGTGCCGGTAGCCGATTGCGCGGTGACGCTGGCCGACTACCAGGGTTTCGCCGGTGAGGCGATGAGCATGGGCGAGCGCACGCCGCTGGCCGTCATCGACGCGCCCGCGTCCGGCCGCATGGCCGTGGCAGAAGCGCTCACCAATCTGCTGGCTGCGCCTATCGAGCTGCAGCGCGTCAAGCTCTCGGCCAACTGGATGGCCGCGTGCGGCGAAGAAGGCGAGGATGCCGACCTCTACGCCACGGTGCGCGCCGTGGGCATGGAACTGTGCCCGGCGCTGGGAATTTCGATCCCGGTGGGCAAAGACAGTCTCTCCATGCGCACGCAATGGAGCGAAGGTGGTGAGAAGAAGAAGGTCACGTCGCCCGTGAGCCTGATCGTCAGCGCCTTCGCGACGCTGGCCGATGTGCGTGGCACGCTGACACCGCAGCTGGAAGCGTCTGAGGACACCACGCTCGTCCTCATCGACCTCGGACGCGGGCGCAACCGCATGGGCGGCAGCGTCCTGGCGCAGGTGCTGGACCAGGTGGGCGATGAAGTGCCTGATCTGCACGACCCGCAGGACCTGGTCAACCTCGTGAACGCGGTCAATGCCTTGCGGGCGCAGGGCAAGGTCCTGGCCTATCACGACCGCAGCGACGGCGGCCTCTTTGCTTCCGCCTGCGAGATGGCTTTCGCGGGCCATGTGGGCGTGTCGCTCAACATCGACCTGCTCGTGACCGAAGGCGACGGCATCACCGACAGCCGCGCCGACTATGGCGATGCGAAGAACTGGGCGGCGCAGGTCGGCCCGCGCCGCGATGAGCTCACGCTCAAGGCGCTGTTCAGCGAAGAGCTGGGCGTGGTGCTGCAGGTGCGCACCGCGGAACGCAACGAAGTAATGCAGGTGCTGCGCGAGCACGGCCTCTCGAAGCACAGTCATTTCGTCGGCAAGACGCGCCCCGCGTCGTCGGAAATCGACGTGGGCAAGGGCGAGGTTCAGGTCTGGCGCGATACCAAGGCCGTGTTCTCCGCCAAGCTGGCCGACCTGCACCAGGTCTGGGACAGCGTGAGCTGGCGCATCTGCCAGCAGCGCGACAACCCGGTTGGCGCAGACCAGGAACACGCAGCGGCCGGTGCTCCCGATGATCCGGGCCTGCATGTCTTCCTCCCTCACCCTCCCATCGCTCCCGCTCTGCACCTCTCGCGCCCCAAAGTCGCCATCCTGCGCGAGCAGGGCGTCAACTCGCATGTCGAGATGGCCTACACCTTCACCGAGGCCGGCTTCGAAGCGTACGACGTGCACATGACGGATCTTCAATCCGGCCGCGCGCGCCTGCAAGACTTCAAGGGTTTCGTCGCCTGCGGCGGCTTCAGCTACGGCGACACACTGGGTGCGGGCATCGGCTGGGCCCGCAGCATCACGTTCAACCCGCAGCTGTCGGAACAGTTCAAGGCGTTCTTCGATCGGCAGGACACTTTCGCGCTGGGCGTGTGCAACGGCTGCCAGATGCTGGCCGAGCTGGCCGACATCATTCCCGGGGCGCAGGCATGGCCGCGCTTCACCACCAACCGCAGCGAGCGCTACGAGGCACGCCTGTCGCAAGTGGAAGTGCTCGACTCTCCCAGCCTGTTCTTCGCGGGCATGGCCGGCAGCCGGCTGCCGATCGCGGTGGCGCACGGCGAGGGTTTTGCCAACTTCTCGCATCGCGGCGACGCGACGAAGGTCATCGCGGCGATGCGCTTCACGGACACCCACGGCCAGCCCACCGAGATCTATCCGGCCAACCCCAATGGCAGTCCGGGGGGCCTGACGGCGGTGACGACGGCGGACGGCCGCTTCACGGCGATGATGCCGCACCCCGAGCGTGTATTCCGTAACATCCAGATGAGCTGGACCTCGGGCGACAAGAGCGAATTCAGCCCCTGGATGCAGCTCTGGCGTAACGCCCGCCGCTGGGTCGGCTGACCGGGGAGGGTTGCCATGGTGACGGAACCCGCAGCACAGGAGGTGAACAAGCCGGTGCGCGAGCTCGTGCCCCTGCGCCTGTCGGACCCGCTGCGCTGGTTGCGCGCGGGGTGGCTCGATCTGCGGGCCGCACCCGGCATCTCGTTCTTCTACGGGGTTTGCTTCTGGCTGATGGCGGTCATCCTGGGCGCGGTCTTCGGCAAGATTCCTCAATACACCCTCTCGTTCGTTTCAGGCTGCTTCCTCGTTGGCCCGTTCCTGGCGATGGGCCTTTACGAGGTGAGCCGGCGGCGCGAGCTGGGCCTGCCGCAGAGCCTGGGCGATTCCCTGACCTGCTGGGAGGGCCACCTCGGCGCGATGGGGATGCTGGTGCTGGTGATGCTGCTGCTCGAGCTGCTCTGGGGCCGCGCATCGCTCGTGGTCTTCGCCGTGTTCTTCAACACCGGTGGACTGCCGACCACGGCCACCGTGATGCAGGCCGTTTTCAATCCGCAGAACTGGGAGTTCATCGCCGTGTACGCGCTCGTGGGCGGCGTCTTCGCGGCGCTGGTTTTCTCGACTTGCGCAGTTTCCATCCCCATGATCCTGGACCGCGACACCGACGCCATCACCGCCGGGCTCGCGAGCATCCAGGTGGTGGCCACTTCCACAGGCGTGATGCTGGCGTGGGGCGCGCTCATTGTCGCCCTGGTGCTGGGCGCCGTGATGCTGCCCTGGGCGTGCGGCCTGCTGGTGGTGGGCCCGTGGCTCGGCCACGCCACCTGGCACGCCTACCGGGGAAGCTTCACCTGGCGCATGCCTGCGGCCTGAGCGCTCAGAATTCCACCTTCTGGCCCGGATCGATGACGAGCATCTGCACCGGGCTGCGGCCCAGCGCGGCCTTGAAGTCGGCGGCGGTGCCTCGCATGATCGGCAAGGTTCCGAAGTGGATGGGCATCACGTATTTCGGCTTGACCATCTCCGTCATCGCCAGGGCCGCGTCGACTGGGTTCATGGTGAACGCGCCATCGATGGAGGCCATGACCAGGTCGGGGCGGTACGTGCGCCCGATGAGCTGCATGTCCCCGAACACGGCGGTATCGCCCGTGTGCCAGATCTTGAAGCCGTTCTCCAGCTCGATGATGTAGCCCATGGGCTCACCGCCGGGCCACACCTCGTCCTTGCCGGTTGTCGGGTTCTTCATGCGCATCTGGGACGAGTGCTCCGCGTGAACGCCGGTGATCTTGAGTCCGCCGTCGCCGAAGGGCATTACGGTGGCCCCCTTGTGCAAGCGGATCATGCCGTCCTCCGGCACCATCCCCAGGGCGAGCAGCGTGTAGCCAAAGTCGCTCGGAACCACCATCTTCGCCTTGTTCAACTGGCCCAGGGCAGGTGCATCCGTGAAGTGATCGGGGTGGGCGTGCGTCACCAGGATCAGGTCCACCTTGCCGAGCGAGGCGAGCGGCTTGAACGCGGCCGGCGTTTTCGGGTTGCCGCCAAGCCAGGGGTCGATGACGAGCACCTTGCCGCCGGGCGTGGTGATGCGCACCGTGGCATGCCCCAGCCAGAGCACTTCGGTCTTTCCCCCGATTGAAGCGACGGGGATCTCACCCGTCAACCGGGACAGCCCGGGTTATTGGAACGGCAGTGCGGGCTTTGTTACCAAGCCAGGACAACTTGTAGGCCAGCTCAGAAAAGATCAGCACCATGCCCCGGGTCCCCAATTATCCAAACCAACGAGTCGTCCCTCACCCCTCACCCCGTTCGGGGCTGACGCCGTCCGACGTGGCTGCAGCGCGTGCGGCCGCACAACGCACCCAGTCTGGTGGCAGGGCAATACCAGTCAAGCCGAAGTCCGAGGCCGAAGAGTTTCGGCAGGCGATCCGAATAGACATTGGCGGCCTCGAAATGCGCGCGCAAGAAGGAAAAGGAGCCCGCTTTGAGGTCGCGCGAAAGTTTTGCGAGCTGCAACACAGCCTCGTCGCTTCGACAACTGCAAGCGACGCAGACAAGCTAGCGGCGCTCAATGACATCGATGTCGCAGTCAATACGCTTCACGCGCGATTTCCTGGTGTATTCGCCGGTGCCAGGGAGTTGGTCGTGAGCGCTCGTGAAGCTCTGTCGGTATCCCAAGAAATCAAGCACCTAAAGATGGATCTCGAGGCCGCAGATCTCGAAAACGCGACGTGGTTGTTGGACGGACGTTCCGCCGCGTTGGCTTGGGAGATCACTGACGGACCGTTCAAAGAGCATCTTTGGGATGAACTCTCCGATTGCTGGCTTGCGGTCATGGCGTCCCATTCAGATCAGCATGTGCGGGATCTGTTAGGCAAGCACCTCAATGACTACCCCCCAACTAGAAGCGCAAGAGCTGCCCGCTCCAGCCCCAGCCCGAGCGCCAGCGACATCGCCAGCCTCCGCGCTGCGGAGTCAACCAAGGTCACATTGCCGCCACTGAGAATGCACGCGGGACCGGCCGGACCCTCGCGATTCGTGGGAGTGCAGGGGCTTGGTCGTACGGTTGAGCTTGTCGAGAACGTTGTAAAGCTGTCCATGGAAATCGACAACTTTCTGGAAGAGCTTTTGCGGCTTCATTCCTCGAATTCAAGCGGCCGCCTGCTGACTGGGGAAGTGGCGATGCTGATCGACCAAATCGTGCTCCACGGCAACTCTGGCGAGGGCGCGCTATTTGCGAAGTTGGGGAGAGGCCTGAACGAACTGCGTCTCATGCACAAAGATCCGGAAATGCGGGCTGAAATGAGCAGGGCGCTCGGGTGCTGCTTCGATCAGCCGGGCGACACATTGCCCCTTCGAGCCATCACGGGCGAGAGGCGGCTACAAATGCGCGTAGCGTTCCTGCTCACCGAAGGACCCAAGATGGCTCCTGGTCTGAATAAGAGTCGCGATGATTTCGCACTCAAGCTGGTAGACGACATCAAACGCGATACCGGGGAGGACAGCCCCTTGATGCTGCATCTCTTGGACGAATTGAAGGAATTGCCCGGTTTCAATCAGCTGAAAGAAGCAATCTATCAGCGCTTGGCCCATGAGTCCGTGTAGGCTCGAAGCCATTCAGCTTAACAGGCCCTAAACTCGCGGCGATGCCCGCCCGCCAAAGCCAACGCTTCGACACCATAGACGCGCTGCGCGGTGCCGCCATCGTGTGGATGACGGTCTACCACTTCTGCTTCGACCTGAACCACGCGGGCTGGCTCAAGCAGAACTTCTACGCGGATCCGTTCTGGACCTGGCAACGCACCGCCATCGTCAGCCTGTTCCTCTTCTGCGCGGGGCTGGGCCAGGCCGCCGCTGTGGCGCAGGGCCAGAGCTGGCCGCGATTCTGGAAACGCTGGGCGCAGATCGCGGGCTGCGCGTTGCTGGTCACCGCCGGCTCGTGGTGGATGTTTCCGAAGAGCTTCATCTATTTCGGCGTGCTGCACGGCATTGCCGTCATGCTGGTCGTGGTCCGCCTGACCGCGGGCTGGGGCCGGTGGCTGTGGGTGGCCGGCGCCGTGGCCATCGCGATGAAACCGCTGGCGGCGTGGGCCCACGTGCAATGGCCGCAGATGGATTTCCTGAACCTCCCTGCATGGAACTGGCTGGGGCTTATCAGCCGCAAGCCGATCACCGAAGACTACGTGCCCGTGCTCCCTTGGCTGGGCGTGATGTGGTGGGGCGTGGCCGCAGGGCAATGGATGCTGGCGCACCGGCGTGCAGCGCTGCAACGGCCACTGCCCCGGCAAGTCGCGCCGCTGGCATGGATGGGCCGCTGGAGCCTGACCTGGTACATGCTGCACCAACCCATACTGATCGGCCTGGTGACGCTCGCCTCGCAGCTGAGGTAGCGGCGGCAACGCGGTAACGGCGCAGGGGAAGCGGCGAAGTCCTACAGGTGCGCACAGGCGAGCTCGGTAGCGTGAGGCAACGGCAATTTTGCCGTCAAATTTCACCACTGAAGTACCCATGTCCAAACCGACTCCGCCCAATGCCAAGCAGAAAGCGGCCGCCAAATCGGCGGCACGCAACACCGATAGCGGACCCAGCCGAATCCCTCCGGCCTCCGCGGCACCTAATGACCTTCCCGCGCAGAAGATGGCGGAAGTGCAGGACCTGGCCGCGGCCTTTCCCTACAACGCCACCAAGGCCGCCGAACACGGCGCTCGCAATGGCCTGAAGCCGCCGGTCGGCCAGACGGCCGACCCCGCTTCATCGGCGGCCACCGGCAGCACGCTGTCGGAGGACAACGGCAGCGAGAAAACCGGCAGCATGGCGCCCTCCGGCGTCAACGCCACTATCGAGCCGCTGGACCGCGTGCGCGTGGACTCCACCGGCCAGGCGCTGACCACCAACCAGGGCGTGGCCATCGCGGACAACCAGAATTCGCTCAAGGCCGGCGAGCGCGGCCCGGTGTTGCTGGAAGACTTCATCCTGCGCGAGAAGATCACGCACTTCGACCACGAGCGCATCCCCGAACGCATCGTCCATGCGCGGGGTTCGGGCGCCCACGGCTTCTTCGAGTGCTACGAGCCGGCGACGGATCTCACCAAGGCCGCGCCGTTCCAGGCGGCCGGCAAGACCACGCCCGTGTTCGTGCGATTCTCGACGGTGGCCGGAGAGCGCGGCTCCAAGGACACGGCCCGCGACGTGCGCGGCTTTGCCGTGAAGTTCTACACCGACGCGGGCAATTGGGACCTGGTGGGCAACAACATGCCGGTCTTCTTCATCCAGGACGCGATCAAGTTCCCGGACCTGGTTCACGCCGTCAAGCCCGAGCCTCACAACCAGATGCCGCAGGCAGCCAGCGCGCACGACACCTTCTGGGATTTTGTGTCGCTGATGCCCGAATCCACCCACATGCTGATGTGGGTGATGTCGGACCGCGCCATCCCGCGCAGCTTCGCCACGATGCAGGGCTTTGGCGTGCACAGCTATCGCTTCGTCAACGAGGGCGGCGAGTCGGTCTTCGTCAAGTTCCACTGGAACCCGGTGGCCGGCACGCATTCGCTGGTGTGGGACGAAGCGGTGAAGATCTCCGGCGCTGACCCGGACTTCCACCGCCGGGACTTATGGGAGCGCATCGAAAGCGGCAACTACCCCGAGTACGAGCTTGCCGTGCAGGTCTTCACCGAGGAGCAGGCCGAGAAGTTCAGTTTCGACATCCTGGACGCGACCAAGATCATCCCCGAGGAGCTGGTGCCGCTGCGTCCGCTGGGGCGGATGGTGCTCAACCGCAACCCCGACAATTTCTTCGCCGAAACCGAGCAGGTCGCGTTCTGCACGGCCCACGTCGTGCCGGGTATCGATTTCTCCAACGACCCTCTCCTGGCCGGGCGCATCCATTCCTATGTGGACACGCAGATCTCGCGCCTGGGGGGGCCCAACTTCCACGAGCTCCCCATCAATGCACCGATCGCGCAGGTCCACAACAACCAGCGCGACGGGATGCACCGGCAGGCCATCCATCGCGGCCGCGTGGCGTACGAGCCCAATTCCCTTGGCGGCGGCTGCCCCTTCCAGGCCGGCGCAGAGCAAGGCTTCGTCTCGGTGCCGCTGCGCATCCGCGAGCGCGAGCAGGACAAGGTGCGCGCCAAGCCCGAGAAGTTCGCGGACCATTACACGCAGGCGACGCTGTTCTACGAAAGCCAGACGCCGGTGGAGCAGGCCCACATCGCCGCGGCCTTCCGATTCGAGCTGTCCAAGGTGACGGTGCCTGCGATACGCGAACGCATGGTAGCGTCCCTGCGCAACGCATCGGAAGATCTTGCGCGCAAAGTGGCGGAGGGCCTGGGCATGAACCCGCTGCCCGACCCGATGCCGCGTGCGCTCCCCAAGCCCGCGAAGCCCGAAGTCACCGTATCGCCCGCACTGTCGCTGATGGCGCGGCCGGGTGACGGCTCCATCAGCGGCCGCAAGATCGCGCTGCTGGTAGGCGCGGGTGTGGATGGCGCCGCCGTCTCCCGGCTTCAGGCGACGCTGGTCGAGCAGGGCGCTGTGGCGCGCCTGGTCGCGCCGCGCATCGGCCCCGTTCAGACATCGGATGGCGAGATGCTCGACGCGGACGCTTCTCTCGAAAACGAACCGGGTTTCCTCTTCGATGCGCTGGCGCTGCCGGGCGCCGAATCGGCCGTCGCCGCGCTGGCGGCGGATGGGCACACCATGGAGTTCATCAAGGACCACTTCCGCCACTGCAAGGCGATATTGGCGCTGGGCGCTTCGCGCCGGTTGCTGGAGGCCGCGGGGGTGCCGCTGGAGCTGGCCAATGGCAACGGCGACAGCGCCTTGCTGGTCGGCGACGACGCCGATGCGCAGGCACTGGCATCCCAATTCGTGGAGGCGATCGGGAAGCATCGCAACTGGGGCCGGGAAACCGATCCGCCCAAGGTTTGATGCTGAAATCAAAAAAAAGGCGCCAGGGGCGCCTTTTTTTCGCGTGGGACGGGGAAGCGCTTATTCGATCTTCGCCTTGCCGCGCAGCTCTTCCTGGAACTTCGCGAGCTTCTGCTGCTGCAGCTGCTGGGCGATCTGCGGCTTGACCTCGTCCAGCTTGGGCAGTTGGGCTTCGCGCACGTCGTCCAGGCGGATCACGTGATAGCCGAACTGGCTCTTGACCGGCTCCTGCGTCAGCTGACCCTTGTTGAGCTTGATGAGCGCGCCGGAGAACTCGGGCACGTAGCTGGCCGCATTGGCCCAATCGAGGTCACCGCCGTTGGCGCCCGAGCCCGGGTCTTTCGATTGCTTCTTGGCGATCTCATCGAACTTGCCGCCCTTCTTGAGCGACGCGATGATGGCCTTGGCCTCGTCTTCCTTCTCGACCAGGATGTGGCGGGCGCGGTATTCCTTGCCGCCATTGGCCGCGACGAACTTGTCGTACTCGCCCTTGATGTCGGCGTCGGTCACGGGGTTGGCCTTCTGGTAGTCGGCGAACAGTTCGCGGATCAGCAGCGTCTGGCGCGCCAGTTCCATCTGCATCTTGAAGTCGTCGGTGGCATCCAGGCCGCGCTTCTGCGCTTCCTGCATGAAGACTTCGCGGGCGATGACTTCGTCCTTCAGCTGGCCTTGCAGTTCGGGGGTGACCGGCCGGCCGGACTTGGCCAGCTGGGCGGCGAGCGCATCCACGCGCGCCTTGGGAACCGCCTTGCCGTTGACGATGGCGACGTTCTGCGCGAAGGCGGGCAGGGCGAGGCCGAGGATGGCTGCCGCCAGTGCGGACAGGAGGAATTGCTTCATTGGAGAGTCCCTAAGAGAGTCAGGAGGGGGTGGTCAGAGAGTTTCGATCGCCAGGGCATGCACGCCCCTGGCCACAAAATCTTGCAGCGCATCATACACAAGCCGATGGCGCGCCACGCGGGAGCGCCCTTCGAACATCGGAGAGGCGATCCGCACCCGGAAATGGGTGCCGTAACCGCTGCCGTCGGCACCGGCGTGGCCGGCGTGCTGCGAGCTTTCGTCGAACACTTCGACGAGCGTAGGCGCCAGGAGTTCCTCCAGTCGAGCCCGCATTGCTTCCGGGGTGATCCCCGTCAGGCCGCCGTTCATGGCCCGCTCGCCTCGTCCGCCTTCATGTAGCGGCCCAGGTACAAAGCCTGGCCCACGACGAAGAGGGCCATGAGACCCAGGCCGCCGAACAGCTTGAAGTTGACCCAGGTGTTGGTGTCGAAATTGAAGGCCACCCACAGGTTGGCCACGCCCATCACGGCGAAGAACGCGATCCAGCTCCAGTTGGTCACGCGCCAAGCAGCGTCGGGAAGGTCCAGCTGTGAGCCCATCAGGCTCTTGAGCAGGTTCTTGCGGAAGAAGAGCTGGCCGGCAGCCAGCGTGCCGCCCATCAGCCAGTAAAGCACGGTGGGCTTCCACTTGATGAAGGTCTCGTTCTGCAGTGCGATGGTTGCGCCGCCGAACACCACGATGATCGCCAGGCTCGCCCATTGCATGGGTTCCACCTTGCCGGTGCTGTGACGCAGCCAGGCGATCTGCGCGATGGTGGCGACGATGGCGACGGCTGTGGCGACGTAGATCCCCGCGAACTTGAACGCCACGAAGAAAAGGATGATGGGGAAGAAGTCGAGAAGCAGTTTCATGGAGATCGGTTATTTGCCTTGCCCGGGCTTGAAATCGAGCGAAGCGGAGTTCATGCAATAGCGCAGGCCGGTGTCGGTGGGACCGTCGGGAAACACGTGGCCAAGGTGCGCGCCGCATTCGGCGCAGACCGTCTCTACCCGGACCATGCCATGGCTGGTGTCGCGGATTTCCTTGATCGCGCCGGGCACGGCCAGGGAAAAACTTGGCCAACCGCAGCCGGCGTCGAACTTGGTGTCGGAGTCGAACAGCTTGGCCCCGCAGCAGATGCAATGGTAGCTGCCGTCGTCCCACACCGCTTCGTATTTGCCGGTGAAGGGCCGCTCAGTGGCGGCATGGCGCGTGACTTCGAAGGCGCCACGCTCGGCGCCCTTCTGCTCGAGCAGGGCTTTCCACTCGGCTTCGGTCTTCTCGATCTTGTAGGTCATGAGGAGCAGCTGATTTCGATGTGTGATGCCCAATCGGGCGGAAAGCCGGCCTTGTCTTCGTGCCCCGGATGTTCGTCGAACGGGGCCTGGACCAGGACCAGCAGGTCTTGGACAGCGGAATAGTCCTTAAGTTTCGCCTGCCGGATGGCGAGTTCGCCCAGATGGTTGCGCAACACGTATTTGGGGTTGGTGCGCAGCATGAGTTCCCCGGCCGCGTCACGCCCGCCCGTGCCGAGCCGTTGCAGGTATCGGGCGAGCCATTCGTCCAGCTCGCCGCGCTGCAGGAACAGGTCGCGCACCGTCTCGGCGGGCTCGCCCGCGACATGGCGCGACAGCCGGCGCCAGAAGATCGTGTAGTCCACCCTGTCCTTCGCGAGCAGCTTGAGGATCGACTCGATCAGCTCGCGGTCCTCCGGTTGCGCGTCGGACAGGCCCAGCTTGGCGCGCATGCGCGCTTCGAGCTCGCGGGGGAAGACGGTCTTGTACGACTCCAGGGCAGCCAGCGCCAGCTCCTGGTCAGAGATCAGCGGCAGCAATGCCTGGCCCAGGCAGAAAAGATTCCAGTACGCGATGTTCGGCTGCTTGTTGTAGGCATAGCGGCCCTGCTCGTCGCTGTGATTGCAGATGTGGCCAGGGTCGAACGCGTCAAGGAACTGGAATGGGCCGTAATCGATGGTCAGGCCCAGGATGCTCATGTTGTCCGTGTTCATCACGCCGTGGCAGAAACCCACGGCCTGCCACTGCGCCACCATCGCGGCGGTGCGCGCGCTAACCTGTTCGAGCAGCGCGGCATAGGCATTGCCGGCGAACTTCGCCGTGGCGCGGCACTCCGGGTAAAACCGGTCGATCACGTAATCGGCGAGTCGGGCGAGCTCGCCGTATTGCTCACGGGCGGAGAAGTGCTCGAAGTGGCCGAAACGCACGAAGCTAGGCGAGACACGCGTGACCACGGCGGCAGTCTCGATCTCCTCGCGGCGTACCGGCGCGTCCGAACCTGTGACGCACAGGGCCCGCGTGGTCGGGATGCCCAGGCCCCACATCGCCTCCGACCCCAGGAACTCCCGGATGCTGGAGCGCAACACGGCGCGGCCGTCGCCCATGCGCGAGTAAGGGGTGAGGCCGCTGCCCTTGAGCTGCAATTCCTGAGGCCCGGCGGGGGTCGGCAATTCGCCCAGCAGGATCGCGCGGCCGTCGCCGAGCTGGCCGGCCCATACGCCGAATTGGTGGCCGCTGTACACGCTGGCCAGGGGGCGGCTTCCGGCGATCGGGATGTTGCCCGTGAATGCTTCGATGCCGTCCCTGCCGGTCAACAGACCCTCGGAAAACCCCAGTTCACGGGCCAACTTGCGGTTCACGCCCACACCGTAGGGCGACGGCAGGGACGTGGGCGCCAATTCCGTATAAAAAGCAGGCCCGAGCGAGGCGAAGCTGTTGCGCCAGTCGCGGCCCAGATCCAGCGGGCGCGGCGGGGTATTAACGGCTTGATCCATGGCCTCATTGTCGGCGGTTGAAGGCACGACGTGGCGCGCAAGGCCATTGGCAATGAATCTCAGCCTTGCGCCAATAGCTCAGATGCGGATAATCGACCCTGACCGAATCAGGGTAAACGCGAACAAAAGCGTGCTTTTTTCGGCCTCTGGTAACGGGAGGAACCACACATGAGCCAGTCAGCGGAAGCTATATCGAGCCAAGCATTCATTGCCGATTTGCGCGCAACGGTCGATGCCGAATGGGAACAGATCAAGAAGGGCCGGTTCTGGAGCCGCGTCATGAGCCAGCCCGTCTCGCGCGGGCTGTATCGGGACTTGATGTTGCAGGTCTATCACTATTCGAGGCACAACTCGATGAACCAGGCCGTGGCCGCATTCGTGCCCGCGCCCGAGGGCCTGCTCAAGTTCGTCTACCAGCACGCGGGCGAGGAGCTGGGGCACGAACGAATGGTCATCCATGACCTCAAGAGCATCGACCTGTTCGACGATGCGGATTTGTCGCAGTCGCCACTGCCGGCCACTGAGGCGTTGATCGGGTACCTGTACTACGTCAGCCTGCGCTACGGCGCGGTTGCCCGCCTGGGGTACAGCTTCTGGGCGGAGAGCATCTACGTGCATATCCAGGAGCCATTCCGCAAGATCAGCGCCGACCTGGGCCTCGAGCGCAAGAACGTCACGTTTTTCGGCTCGCATGCGCAAGCCGACGAAGCGCACAGCCAGCAGGTCGAGGACGCGATCGTGCGCTTTGCCACCACTAAGCAAGACCAAGCGCTCGTCACACGCGTGGCGCTCACGACTTTGTCCCTGACGGGCCAGCTGCTAGAGCAGGTCGCCCGCCGCCACAGCTAGGAGGCACAGCATGCACGCAGGAATGTTGACGCAACCGGGTGGAGCGCCGCGGGCGATTCCGTCCGGCGGGTTGCCCGGGATGATGGGCTCTCACGACGAAGTGACGTTGCGGCACTTGCGCACGCCATCGCAGGTCCGCACGGTGCTCCACCTGCGCGAGGAAATCGACCTGTCCGTACACGCCGCCGCGGCGAGTGACTTCGCCGACCTCGAAAAAAAAGAGACGAGTGCGGGTTCGTCGGCGCTTTTGACCTGAACGGGGACACGATAGGCACCATCCGCATCGTTCCCATGGGGCACAACCTCACCTTGACCGAAACCCTGTTGGACCAGCTGGGCGCAGCGGCACCGCCGCGGGAAGGCAACGATTGGGAAGTCGGTCGGCTGGTGCTGGCTCCGGAGTTTCGCAGCGACGTGGACGCGCTGAGGCGCTGCCTCTTCCTGTCGCTCGACTACGCCAGCGCCAATGCAAACGTGCAAAACCTGTATGCCTCGTGCACGCATGTTCTTGCGCGGCTTTACCGGCGCTTCGGCTTCTCCTCGTTCGCGGCCGGCGTGCCGCTCGCCGGGACTGAAAAGTCCTACACCCTGATCCGCGGACACGCCCCGCAGGTCCTGAATGCACTCGCCGGTGGGCACGCATCGCAATGACCTGGCTGCGCACTCTCATGGGCGACCTGCTGCGCAGGCATCGCGACTACCACCAGCACGAGCCGCTGATGCTGTGGTATGCCGGCATCCTGGGCGCCATCGCCTTTCCGACTTTCTACCTGCTGCGCTTCACCAAGACGGTGCCGGTCTACGACGACTTGAGCATCCGGATCGTGGCCGCCGTCGCCTGCGGGCTGCTGATGCTGCGCAACCACTGGCCCGCGCGGCTCAAGCCGTACTTTTTCGCGTACTCCTACTGGGCGCTGATCTACTCGCTGCCCTTCGCGTTCGTCTACATCGCCTTGAAGAACGATGGCGGCACGATCGCCGTGGGCAACACGCTGATGGCGGTTTTCTTCGTCATCCTCATGACCGACTGGCGCAACATGCTCGTCATGCTGGCCATCGGCTTCAGCGCCGCCGTGGGCTGGTATGCGCTGACCGACCCCGACCCGTCGTGGCCGGCCGATTACGTTGCGCGCCTGCCCATCCTGGTGATCGTCGTGGTCGGCGGCAGCTTTTTCAAGCTGGCGCTCGAGAGCGCCACCTCGCGCAAGGTGCGGGAGGCCTACGCGTCGCTCGCCGGCACGATCGCCCACGAGATGCGCAACCCGCTCAGCCGCGTGAAGCACAGCATGGAACAGGTGGAGCTGGCCCTGCCGCCGCCGGGGGCAGCCTCGCCACGCGGGCTGGACGCCGTCTACCGGCACCTGCGCGAAGGCGAGCAGGCCGTGCAGCGCGGGGTGCAGCTGATCGCGATGACGCTCGACGAGGTGAACGCCCGCCCCATGGACCCTGCGCAGTTCACCTTATTGTCCGCGGCTGAGGTGGTCGACAAGGCCCTGCAGGAGTTCGGCTACGACAGCGACGAGGCGCGCGCGCGTGTCTTCGTCGACGTGCAGGAGGACTTCAGTTTCCGCGGCGACGAGACCGCGAGCCTGTTCCTGTTGTTCAACCTGATGCGCAACGCCCTCTACTACCTCCCGAGTCACCCGCAACTGCAGGTGAAGCTGTCGGTGCGCGCCCAGCGGATCGAGGTGTTCGATACGGGACCGGGCATCCCTGCCGACGCGCTGGCCACGCTGTTCGAGCCTTTCCGGTCCGCGGGCAAGGCGGGCGGCACGGGGCTGGGCCTGGCTTACTGCAACCGGGTCATGCAATCCTTTGGTGGGGCGATCGCCTGCGAATCGGTGCTGGGCGAATACACGCGCTTCACGCTGCGCCTGCCGTCCGTGGACCCGGGCATCGTCGAAGCCCACGCGATGGTCTTGCTCGAGCGCGCGCGCGCGCTTTTCAGCGGCAAGCGGCTGCTGGTCGTTGAAGACGACGCCGCCCAACGCATGACCACGCGCCACAAGCTGCGCGTGCTGGACGCCGTCGTGGACGAAGCCGCAGATGGCCGGCGCGCGCTGGACTTGCTCAAGCGCCAACCCTACGACCTGGTGCTGCTGGACCTGAACATGCCCGTGCTGGATGGCTACGCGGTCGCCGAGGAACTGCGCCGGGGCGCCGCATCGGCCAACCGCGACGTGGCGCTCGTCGCTTACACCAGCGAGCCCGCGCACCTCGCGCGCGCGATGACCGAGCGCGCCGGCATGGACGGTTTCGTGAGCAAGCCCTGCTCGCAAATGCAGCTGGTGGGGGCGCTGGAGCAGGCATTGCGCCGCCCCTCGCGCCACCGGCTCCTCAAGCCGCAGCTGGCCGGCCGGCGCATCCTGCTGGCGGACGACAGCCGCTACAACCGGCGCGCCGTGGCCGCCTACCTGCGTGACGCGGGCGCCACCGTGCTCGAGGCTGATCATGCCCAGGCCGCCATCGAGCTGCTGCGCGGTGGCGGAGCGGACGCTGTCCTCATGGATCTGAACATGCCGGGCATGGACGGCCTGGAGGCAGCCCGCGCCATTCGCGGCGCGCGCCAGCCCTGGTCCGACGTTCCCATCATCGCTCTCACGGCGCACTCGGAAGACGCCGTGATGGAGGCCACGCGGGCCGCCGGCATGAACGGCTTCCTGGTCAAGCCGGTCGAGGCGCGGCTGCTCTACGAGACCTTGCGGCCCTGGACGGATGGCGCGTCGCAACCCGGCCCGGCGGCGCAGGCCGCGCCGGATGACGCTTCGCCACTTTTGAACGTGGCGCGGCTGGACAGCTACCGCCAGCTCGGCATGCTCGACGAGCTGCTGGGCGACTACCTGCCGGAGATCGACCGTCTGGTGACCAGCCTGGAACCGGCGGCCGCGCGCGGCGACCTCGATGCCAGCCTTGGCATCCTGCATTCCCTGCTGGGAATGAGCGGTGAGGCGGGCGCCGCCGCGCTCTACCAGCTGGTGAGGCGCACATACATTCCCATGGTCGAGCTGCGGCGCTGGCCGCCGGAGAGCGGCTGGGTGGCCAATATCGCGGCGCTTGCGAAGCACACGACCGAAGCCCTGCGCGCGGACGGCGACGCACGGGCGCTCGGCGTGAATTGAGGCATCCGATGATCGTCCAACCTTCGCTGTACGAGGCGCGCTCCGTTCTGTTCGTGGATGATGAGGCGGTCTCGCGCAAGTGGTTCGCGCGCGCCTTCGGCGATGAGTTCACCGTGGCCTGCGCGGGCAGCGCAGACGACGCTATGGCCCTGCTGGCCGAGCGCGGCGACGAATTCGCGGTATTGGTGACCGACTACCGCATGCCCGACCGCGACGGCATGAAGCTCCTGCGGGCGGTCTATCGCGATCACCGGCACATCGTGCGGCTTCTCGTGACGGCCTACGCCGAGAAGGACGTCGCCATCGCCGCGGTGAACCACGGCAAAGTGCTGCGTATCCTCGAAAAACCGCTCGACGAAAAGGACACGCGGGAGGCATTGCGTGAAGCGGCGGCCTTGCACAGTGCGCAGGCGATGGAACGGGCCTTGAACGAGGGCCGCGCGGCCGCGCTGCGGGAGACCCTGGGGTTTCTCGCGCACGAACTCAACACGCCGCTGGCGACGGTTCGTGGCTGCGTGAGTACCGTCGTGGCCCGCCACCAGGCCCCGCAGCCCGGCCAACCGGCGGGGATCGCCCAATTCGTCGAACACCAGCCGGGCGAACTGCTGGCCGCATTGGAGCGGGCCGAGCGCCGTGCGCTGTACTGCCAGTCGCTGGTCTCCACCTTCGTGCAGTCGGCGCGCGACGCCTATCCGGGGTCCGCGCCGCAATCCGTCATGGCGGCGAGCTTGGTCTCTGCGTTGATGGACGAATTTCCGTTCGAGGAGAACGAGCGCTCGTCGGTCGAGGCGGCGATCGAACAGGACTTCAGCCTGCCGGGCCGCCGCGACCTGCTCTACCTCGTGCTGTGTACCCTGACCAAGAACGCGCTCATCGCGCTGCGCGGCACTGCAGGTCCCCGCCTGCGGATAGCGGTCGGCAGGGAAGACGCGCCGTCAGCGCGGCCGTGGATCCGGTTCACCGACAACGGGCCCGGCATCGCGCCGGAAGTCCTGGCCAAGCTCACGCGCGAGCCGGTCACGACGCGCGCCGACTCCGGCGGCAACGGAATGGGCCTCATGTTCTGCCAGCGCGTCATGCTGTCGATGGGTGGGGCGATCGACATCCGCTCGACGCTCGGCGAGGGCACCGCTATCTCCTTGTATTTCAAGAACGCTGGCTAGCAGGCCCGTGCCGGGTGTCCTGCAGGCGACACCCAGTGCGTGTTGCCGGGGCGCCGCCGCCCTATCTGGGGTTTTCGGCCCTTTGAACACCGGCTACAACGCACTACGATTGGGGAATCACAACAATTTCCCCAGGAGTACCGATGCTCGGCTTGATGCAGAACCAGCCCCTCTTGATTTCCTCCCTGATCGATTTCGCCGAGCGCCACCACGGCGATACGGAGATCGTGTCACGGCGCGTTGAAGGGGATATCCATCGCTATACCTGGCGTGACGTCGCTCGCCGGGCGCGCCAGGCGGCCCACGCGCTCGACGGGATGAACCTGCTGTTTTCGGACCGTGTCGCCACGCTCGCCTGGAACGGCTACCGCCACCTGGAGCTGTACTTCGGCGTGAGCGGCTCGGGCCGGGTGCTGCACACCATCAATCCGCGGCTGCACCCGGAGCAGATCGCCTGGATCGCCAACCACGCCGAGGACCAGGTCCTGTGTTTCGACATGACCTTCCTGCCGCTGGTGCAGGCCATCCACGCCAAGTGCCCGACGGTCCGGCAGTATGTTGCCCTGTGCGACGCCGACAAGCTGCCCACGGACACGGGCATACCCAACCTCGTGAGCTACGAGGCGTGGATCGGCGGCCAGCCCACCACCTACGAGTGGCCGAGCTTCGACGAGAACTCGGCTTCGAGCATGTGCTACACCAGTGGCACCACGGGCAACCCGAAGGCGGCGCTCTACAGCCACCGTTCGACCACGCTGCACGCCTACGCGGCAGCGCTGCCGGACGTGATGTGCCTGTCCGCGCGCGATTCGGTGTTGCCGGTCGTGCCGATGTTTCACGTCAATGCGTGGGGTATTCCGTACTCGGCCGCTCTGGTCGGGGCCAAGCTGGTGTTCCCGGGGCCCGCGCTGGACGGCAAGTCCGTCTATGAGCTGATCGAGGCCGAGCAGGTGAACTACGCGGCCGGCGTTCCCACCGTGTGGCAGATGCTGCTCACGCACATGAAGCCCAACAAGCTTCGCTTCTCCAGCCTGAAGCGCACCGTCATCGGCGGCTCGGCCTGCCCGCCCGCGATGATCGACGCCTTCCGCGAAGACTATGGCGTGGAGGTGCTGCACGCCTGGGGCATGACCGAGATGAGCCCGCTGGGCACGCTGTGCACGCTGAAGAACAAGCACCTGACGCTGCCGGCGCAAGAGCAGATGAAAATCCGGCTGAAGCAGGGCCGCACGTTCTACGGCGTGGACATGAAGATCGTCGACGAGGAGGGCGAAGAACTGCCTTGGGATGGCAAGACGCCGGGCAACCTGTACGTCAAGGGCCCCTGGATCGTTCGCGAGTACTTCAAGGGCGAGGGCGGCGACCCGCTCGTCAACGGCTGGTTCCCCACCGGCGACGTCGCCACCATCGATGCCGATGGCTACATGCAGATTACCGATCGCAGCAAGGACGTGATCAAGTCCGGCGGCGAATGGATCAGCTCGATCGACGTGGAAAACATTGCCGTCGCGCACCCGGCCGTCGCCATGGCCGCCTGCATCGGCATGAAGCACCCCAAGTGGGACGAGCGGCCGATCGTCGCCGTGGTGAAGAAGCCCGGCGCAGAGGTGACGCGCGAGGAGTTGCTCAAGTTCTACGAAGGCAAGACCGCGAAGTGGCAGATCCCGGACGACGTTGTGTTTGTCGAGTCGATCCCGATCGGCGCCACCGGGAAGATGCTCAAGACCAGACTGCGCGAGATGCTCAAGGACTACAAGCTGCCCAATGTTTGACCTGCGTCATGGGAGTTGCGCCCCAGGGCATGCGGTGCTGTCACTTGGGTGATACAGACCGCCTTTTTTAGGGGCAATCCCTGTGCGCTGCACCGCACAAAAACAGTACGCTCCACACCGACCGTCAACCAAGGAGATATGAATGAAATTTGCAGTGAAAGCCGCCTTCGCATCCGCCGCCCTGTTGTTGGCCGGCGTGGCCTTCGCCCAGAAGGGTGAGACTGTGAAGCTGGTCCGGATCGATCCGTTGACCGGCCTCTTGGGCCCGGTCGGAGTGAGCCAGTCCAAAGGCTACCAGTTCTTCGCCGAAAAGTTCAGCGGCGCGGGCAACCCGGCCGGCGTGAAATTCGAGTTCGTCGCCATAGACAACAAATTGAGCCCGGCCGAAAGCCTGAACGCGCTGAAGGCGGCCATCGACCAGGGAGCGCGCTACATCATCCAGGGCAACGGTTCGTCGGTCGCCCTTGCGCTGGTGGATGCCGTCAACAAACACAACGAGCGCAATCCCGGCAAGGAAATCCTCTACCTGAACGATTCGGCCGTGGACCCTGACCTCACGAACAGCAAGTGCAGCTACTGGCACTTCCGCTTCGATGCCGACACCTCCATGAAGATGGAAGCGATGTCCAGCTTCATGGCGGAGCAAAAGGACATCAAGAAGGTGTACATCCTGGGCCAGAACTACTCGCACGGGGTGCAGGTCGCCAAGTACGCCAAGGAATCGCTCGCCCGCAAGCGGCCCGACATCCAGATCGTGGGCGAAGACCTGCACCCGTTGGCGCAGGTTCGTGACTTCGCGCCCTACATCGCCAAGATCAAGGCATCCGGCGCCGACACGGTGATCACCGGGAACTGGGGCTCCGACCTGTCCCTGCTGATCAAGGCGGCCAACGAGAACGGCTACAACGGCAAGTTCTTCACCTACTATACCGGCGTGACCGGCACCCCCACCGCGCTGGGCACCAACGGCGCCGGCCGCGTCTACCAGATCGCCTACAACCACTACAACATGGGTGGGCAGATGGACAAGTGGATGGCCGAATTCAAGGCCAAGTACAACGACGACTTCTACACCGGCTCGACGATCCGTATTCTGGAGACCTTGGGCGCGGCCATGGCCAAGGCCAAATCGACGGACCCGGTCAAGGTGGCGGCGGCCCTGGAGGGCATCAAGGTCAAGAGCTTCAATGGCGAAGTCGAAATCCGCAAGGCGGACCACCAGTTGCAGCAGCCCCTGTACATGTCGGTCTGGCAGAAAGCCGACAAGAAGTATCCCTATAGCCCCGAAAATACCGGCATGACCCTGGTGCCGCTCAAGGAATATCCCAACTTCGTGTCGAGCACGCCGACGAGTTGCCAGATGAAGCGGCCCTGATTTCCGCTTCGTGCCTCAGGAGCCCGTACGGCCGGCCCGTACAGGGCTCCTTGTTTTATCGGTGAGGAAGGTCTGTCGACATGGAGTTTTTCATCATCTCGATGCTGAACGGGGTGAGCTACGGCTTGCTGCTGTTCATGCTCAGCTCCGGCCTGACGTTGATCTTCAGCATGATGGGCGTGCTGAATTTCGCGCATGCCAGTTTCTACATGCTGGGGGCGTACATCGGGTACACCCTTTCGAGGCACATCGGGTTCTGGCCCGCGTTGCTGATCGCCCCCGTGCTCGTGGGCGTCATGGGTGCGTTGTTCGAGCGTTGGGCCCTGCGCAAGGTGCACAAGTTCGGGCACGTTCCCGAGTTGCTCATCACCTTCGGCCTGTCCTATGTCGTGGCCGAGATGGTGCAGCTGATCTGGGGGCGCATCGCCGTTGAATTCCGGCCGCCCGAGATTCTGCAGGGCCCGGCATTCACGCTGATCAACCATTCGATCAACGGCCTCAGCGTGATGTGGGGCGCCGCGCCGGCCGAGATGTGCAGCGCCGCCGACGCGGCGATACGCGTCGTGTGTTCGCCGTTCCCGGCCACGCGTGCCTTCATGATGCTCATCGCCATGGTGATGCTGGTATCGGTCTGGCTGCTGCTCACACGGTCGCGGATCGGGTTGGTGATCCAGGCCGCGTTGACGCACCCCGACGCGGTGGAATCCCTGGGGCACAACGTGCCCGCGGTGTTCATGCTGGTGTTCGGCGCCGGCACCGCGCTGGCGGGGCTTGCCGGCGTCATCGGGGGGAGTACCTTCCTGACCGAGCCGTCCATGGCGGCAACCGTGGGGTCGGTGATATTCGTGGTCGTCGTGGTCGGTGGCATGGGATCGCTTTCGGGCGCGTTCCTGGCGTCACTGCTGATCGGAGTCATCCAGACCTTCGCCGTCGCCTTTGATTACTCCATCGGGTCCCTGGCTGCTCAGCTGGGCATGCCGTTCAGCGCTTCGGCCCAGGACAACTCACTGGTGAAGACGACGCTATCGCAGGTGGCGCCGATCCTTCCGTACCTTTTTCTGGTGCTGATTCTTATTTTTCGCCCTCGGGGCCTGCTGGGCACGCGCGAGGGTTGATCCATGAACCGCTATTACGAATTCAAGCCTCTCAATATCGGGCGTTGGTTGATCTGGAGCCTGTTCGCGCTGGTGCTGGCGCTGGCGCCGCTGGTTTTCACGAGCGGCCTGTCGGTCACCATGCTCTCCCAGATGGGCATCGCGATCATTGCCTGCCTGTCGTACAACATGCTGCTGGGTCAGGGCGGCATGCTGAGTTTCGGACATGCCGTGTACACGGGGCTGGGCGCATACCTCGCCATCCATGCGCTCAATGCGGCGGGAACCGGCGGGCTGCCGATTCCCGTCTTTGCCATTCCACTGGTCGGTGGTCTCGCGGGCATGGGGTTCGCGGTATTGCTGGGCTACGTCACGACGAAAAAGGCGGGCACGACTTTCGCCATGATCACGCTGGGCATCGGCGAGCTGGTCTTCGCGATGTCCCTGATGATCCCGGAATTCTTCGGGGGTGAAGGCGGCGTCAACGCCAACCGCGTCATCGGCAAACCTTTGCTGGGCATCAGCTTCGGGCCTCCCATACAGGTTTACTACCTCATCGCGGTGTATACCTTCATCGCCGTCGCGGCCATGTTCGCCTTCACCCGCACGCCGCTCGGGCGCATCCTCAATGCCGTGCGTGACAACCCGGAACGCGTGGAGTTCATCGGCTATAACACGCAGAAGGTGCGCTACCTGGCGTTCATCATCGCCGGCTTCTTCGCGGGAATCTCCGGGGGCCTGGCGGCGCTGAATTTCGAAATCGTCACCGCCGAAGTGGTGGGCGCAGCCCGATCCGGGGCTTACCTGCTATTTACCTTCCTGGGGGGTGCAACCTTCTTTTTCGGGCCCATCATCGGCGCCATCCTGATGGTGCTGGCTTTTATTCTTTTCAGCGAATTCACCTCGGCATGGCTGCTCTACCTGGGCCTGATCTTCCTGTTCATGGTGATGTATGCGCCCGGCGGCATCGCCAGCCTGATCATGATGAACCTGCGGGTTGCCGCCTTCGGGCGCCTGCGCGAGTTGTGGGTGAGTTACCTGGCGTTGGGCATCACCGCGTTGATCATTCTTCTCGGCGCGGCCGCGATGGTGGAGATGGTGTACCACCTGCAAATGAACGCGGCGATGGGGCCGGACGTGAAATTCATGGGCACCGTCCTCAATGCCCGCGGCGTCAATTCCTGGTTCGGTGCGGCATTCGTCATGTTGACCGGCCTGGGCCTGTTCGAGGTCACCCGCAGGCACTTCGCAAGGCAGTGGGGCGAAATCCAGGAATTCATCGAAAAAGAAACCAAGCGCCGGGAGTCCCTCTAGATGGCGTATGCACTCGAACTCAAGGAACTGCGAAAGAGCTTCGGCAAGACCGAAATCATTCGCGGCGCGAACCTGGCCGTCAACGCAGGCGAGCGCGTCGCCGTCATTGGGCCGAACGGCGCGGGCAAGTCCACGCTGTTCAACCTGATCAGCGGACGCTTCGCGCCCACCAGCGGTGAAGTGCTGCTCAATGGCCACCGCATCGACGGCAAACGGCCCTTCGAGATCAACCGGATGGGCCTGTCGCGCAGCTTCCAGATCACCAACATCTTCCCCAAGCTCAGCGTGTTCGAGAACCTGCGCTGCGGGGTGCTCTGGAGCCTGGGATACAAATACACTTTCCTGAAGTTCCTGGCCGATCTGGACGATGCCAATGAGCGCGCCGAAGAACTGATGGAGATGATCAAGCTCGACCGCAAACGCGACGTGCTGGCCATCAACCTCACGTACGCAGAGCAGCGGGCGCTGGAGATCGGAATCACCATCGCCGGCGGCGCCGGCGTCATCCTGCTGGACGAACCGACGGCGGGTATGAGCAAGAGCGAGACGCGGCGCTTCATCGAGCTCATCAAGGAGGTGACCATCGGCAAGACCTTGCTCACGGTCGAGCACGACATGGGCGTGGTGTTCGGGCTTGCCGACAAGATCGCGGTGGTGGTGTACGGCGAGGTGATCGCCTTCGACCGGCCCGACGCCGTGCGCGCGAACCAGCGCGTGCAGGAGGCCTATCTCGGCTCCCACGTTGCCGACGCCCAGGTCGGAGGAGCGCACTGATGCTGAAGGTCGAAAACCTCCACGCCTTCTACGGCAAGAGCCATGTGCTGCACGGCGTGCATTTCGATGTCGGGCCGGGAGAGATCGTCGCGCTGCTCGGCCGCAACGGCTCCGGCCGCTCGACGACGGCCAAGGCCATCATGGGAATGGTCGATTGCACGGGCGTGGTGGACTGGAAGGGCCGCCACACGCTGGGCATGAAGCCTTACCAGATCGCACACCTCGGAATCGGCTACGTCCCCGAGAACCGCGACATCTTCCCCAAGCTCACGGTGCACCAGAACCTGATGCTCGGCATGAAGAGCGCGCGGCAAACGGGCCGCTGGTCCTTCAACGACATGTACGAGATGTTCCCGCGGCTGGAGGAGCGGCGGAACACGGAGGCGGGCGTGCTTTCGGGCGGCGAGCAGCAGATGCTCACGCTGTGCCGCACGCTGATGGGTGACCCCGAGCTCATCATCATCGACGAGCCGACTGAGGGCCTGGCGCCGAAAATCGTCGAGCTCGTGGCGCAATACCTGCAGAAGCTCAAGGAGCGTGGCATCTCGGTGCTGTTGATCGAGCAGAAGCTCACGATCGCCATGGCGATCTCCGACCGCGCCCTTGTCATGGGGCACGGAAGCATCGTGTTTCAAGGCACGCCTGACAGCCTGCGCGCGGACGCGTACATCCGAAAGGAATGGCTCGAGGTGTGATTGGCCAGCAAGGCCGGCCGTGGCACTAACTCAGCACGCAGCCGAGATCTTCGCTGCGGGTAAGTTCGCTTGGGGGAATTGCATAGGTCCGCTTGCCGTCGACCCACCCGCGGAAATAGCTGTTCAGTGCCGGATTCGGCTGCTCCGTGGTGCAGATGTAATGTTCGCCTTCGAGGCGCCGCAGCCGCAGGTCGACCCCAGACACATGGCGCGTGCTTTCAGTAGCTGCGAGGGGTGCGACATCGGCAGCCGATGAGGGCGAGTTTTTCGTCTCGGCCTGATGATGCGCAGCCTCAGCCACACGGGGACCCAAACGATTGGCCACGCTGTTGCGCTGACCGGGGCGGGCGTTCGCGTCCGGCTGCCCCTGCCTGACTGGCGAATGTCCCGAAGATCCTACTTTTCCGTCCATGGCGGCCCTTTCTTTTTCAATGAGAAGCGATTGGTGATGGCACTTAGGAACACGCGCAGCCAACCAGTTCCTGTTGAGTAGATGCGCACGCCTGCATGAACTTTTGTCCCCCCCGTGACAAACCCGCCGCGGCGGCGCAGCATAAGCGTTTTAGAATCAAAAACGAACGACCGTACGTTTTTTCTCTTATCGGTGAAGGAAACCCCAAGATGACCGCTGAATACAAGGTGCACGGCGACGTGGCCGTGATCACGATGAACAACCCGCCCGTCAACGGCCTGGGTTATGCGACTCGCGTTGCGTTGACCGACGGGCTCGAGAAGGCCAATGCCGATGCGTCCGTCAAGGCCATCGTCATCACGGGCGCCGGCAAGGCGTTCTCGGGGGGCGCCGACATCAAGGAATTTGGTTCCCCGAAGGCGACGTCCGAGCCGAACCTGCTGTCGGTGATTTCGGTGCTGGAGAACTCCACCAAGCCCGTCGTCGCAGCCATTCATTCGGTGTGCATGGGCGGCGGGTTGGAACTCTCGCTAGGCTGCCACTACCGCATCGCCGCGCCAGGCACACAGATTGCGCTGCCCGAAGTCAAGCTGGGCCTTATCCCTGGCGCCGGCGGCACGCAGCGCCTGCCGCGCGTGCTGGGCGTCGAAACTGCGCTGAACATGATCGTGAGCGGTGAGGCCGTGCCCAGCGAGCTGCTGGCGAAGCAACCCGGCCAGAAGCTCTTCGACAAGATGGCCGCTTCGGCCGAATCGCTGCCCGATGAGGCGCTGGCTTATGCACGCTCGGTAGCGGATGCAAGGCCCCTGCCGCTGGTTCGCAACCTGCCTTCCAGGCATCCGCTGGGCGACGCCTACTTCCAGTTCGCGCGCAACATGGTCAAGGGCATGGCGAAGAATTTCCCCGCTCCCGAAAAGTGCGTGGACGCCGTGGAAGCCTCTACGAAGAAGAAGTTCGACGAAGGCATGGCCTACGAGCGCGAGATCTTCACCGCACTCATGTTCACGCCCGAGAGCCGCGCGCTGCGTCACATCTTCATGGCCGAACGCGCTACGTCGAAGATCCCGGACGTGCCTTCGGATACTCCGCAACGCGAGATCAAGTCGGTGGCCGTGATCGGCGCCGGCACGATGGGCGGCGGCATCTCGATGAACTTCCTGAACGCCGGCATCCCGGTGAAGATTCTCGAGATGAAGCAGGACGCACTGGACCGCGGCATCGCGACCATTCGCAAGAACTACGAATCGCAGGTCAAGCGCGGCAAGCTCAAGCAGGACAAGTATGACCAGCGCATGGCCCTGCTCACCACCACGCTCGACTACAACGACCTGAAGGACGCCGACCTGGTGATCGAGGCAGTGTTCGAAGAGATGGGCGTCAAGCAGAAGGTGTTCGAGAAGCTCGACGAAGTAATGAAGCCCGGCGCGATCCTGGCGTCCAACACGTCCACGCTGGACGTGAACAAGATTGCATCCTTCACCAAGCGTCCGCAGGACGTGGTCGGCATGCACTTCTTCAGCCCGGCCAACGTGATGAAGCTGCTGGAAGTGGTGCGCGGCGCCAAGACCGGCAAGGACGTGATGGCGACCGTGATGTCCATCGGGAAGAAGATCAAGAAGACGGCCGTGGTCTCCGGCGTGTGCGACGGCTTCATCGGCAACCGCATGATCGAGCAGTACAGCCGGCAGGCGGGCTTCCTGCTGGATGAAGGCGCCACGCCCCAGCAGGTGGACAAGGCCATCGAGAAGTTCGGCTTCGCGATGGGCCCGTTCCGCATGGGCGACCTCGCGGGCAACGACATCGGCTGGGCCATCCGCAAGCGCCGCGCGCAGGAGCGGCCGAACATGCTGTACAGCCGCACGGCGGACAAGCTGTGCGAGCTGGGCCGCTTCGGCCAGAAGACGGGCGCGGGCTGGTACGACTACAAGGAAGGCAAGCGTGATGCGATCCCGTCCGCGCTGGTCAACAAGATGATCGAGGACCACCGCAAGGAGCTGGGCATCACGCCGCGCAAGATCTCCGACGAGGAGATCGTGCAGCGCCTGGTGTTCTCGCTGGTCAACGAAGGCGCCCGTATCCTGGAAGACGGCATTGCCAGCAAGGCCAGCGACATCGACATGGTGTACCTGACGGGTTACGGCTTCCCGATCCACCGCGGCGGCCCGATGCTCTATGCCGACCAGGTGGGCCTGTTCAACGTGGTGCAGGCCATGAAGCGCTTCCAGAAGAACCCGCGCGACGACGCGTCGTTCTGGGAGCCGGCGCCCCTGCTGGCCAAGCTGGCCGCCGAAGGCAAGACGTTCAACTGACGGCCGAAAGGCCGTCATCCCGGCGAAGGCCGGGATCCAGTTCAAGTTATTAAGGAAACACTCATGAGCAACGCAGTCATCGTCTCCACCGCCCGCACACCCCTGGCCAAGAGCTGGAAGGGTTCTTTCAACATGACGCACGGCGCGACGCTCGGCGGCCATGCCGTCAAGCACGCGCTGCAACGCGCGGGCGTCGACGCGGCCCAGGTCGAGGACGTGATCATGGGCTGCGCGAACCCCGAAGGCGCCACGGGCGCCAACATCGCGCGGCAGATCGCCATCATGGCCGGCTGCCCCGTCACGGTGTCGGGCATGACCATCAACCGCTTCTGCTCCTCGGGCCTGCAGACCATTGCGCTCGCTTCGCAGCGCGTGATCGCGGGCGAGGGCGAGGTCTTCGTCGCAGGCGGAGTGGAAAGCATTTCCTGCGTGCAACAGGAAATGAACACGCACATGATGAAGGACCCCGAGCTGGACAAGATCAAGCCTGAGATCTACTGGTCGATGCTGCAGACGGCCGAGCAGGTCGCCAAGCGCTACAACATCTCGCGCGACGTGATGGATGAATACGGCGCGGCCAGCCAGCAGAAGGCGTGCAAGGCCCAGGCCGAAGGCAAGTTCGACGCCGAGATCGCGCCGATCACCGTGAAGGCCGGCGTGGCCGACCCCGTGATGGGCCTGCGCACCAAGGAAGTCACCGTCAGCAAAGATGAAGGCACGCGCGAAGGCACCACGAAGGAAGGCATCAGCGGCATCAAGCCGGCGCTGCCCGGCGGCGTCATCGCTGCGGGCAATGCCAGCCAATTCTCCGACGGCGCGGGCGCCTGCGTGGTGGTGAGCGAAGAGTACGCCAGCAAGAACAACCTCAAGCCCATCGGCCGCTTCCTCGGCTTCGCCGTGGCCGGCTGCGAGCCCGACGAGATGGGCATCGGCCCGGTCTTCGCCGTGCCCAAGGTGCTCAAGAAGCTGGGCCTCACGGTGAACGACATCGACCTGTGGGAGCTGAACGAAGCCTTCGCCGTGCAGGTGATCTACTGCCGCGACAAGCTCGGCATCCCCAACGATCGTCTGAACGTCAATGGCGGCGCGATCGCGGTCGGCCACCCCTACGGCGTGTCGGGCCAGCGCCTGACGGGCCACGCGTTGATCGAAGGCAAGCGCCGCGGCGCGAAGAAAGTGCTCGTCACGATGTGCATCGGCGGCGGCATGGGCGCGGCCGGCGTGTTCGAGGTGCTCTGACGCGGGTAGCCGGGTGCCGCAGTTCGACCTGGAAACGGCGCGCAAGGTCTTCCGCGCGGCGCCCTTCGTGGCCGATGTGGGCATCGAGCCCACCGCAATCGGCAGGGGCGAAATCGAGACCACGCTGACCCTGCAACCGCGCCACCTCCAGCACGGCGGCCAAGTCCATGCGGGGGTGATCACCACGATGGCGGACCACAGCGCCGGCGCGGCCGCCTTCACGATGACCGAAGGCGCCGCATCGGTCGTGACGGCGGACCTGCGCATGAGCCTGCTGCGGGCCGCCAAGGGCGAGAGGCTGGTGTGCCGCGCCTGGGTCGTGAAGCCCGGGCGACAGATCATGTTCACGGAAGCCGAGATCTATTGCGTCACAGGCGGCGAATCGCAGCTGGTGGCCCGTTTTTCCGCCACCATGGCGGTGGTGAGTCCCTCATGACCCTGCGCGCGACGCTCGATTTCCTCCTGTACGACTGGACTAACTCAGCACGCAGCCTGGACCTTCGCGGCGGACAAGTTCGCTTGGTGGAATTGCATAGTTCGGCTTGCCCGCAACCCACCCGCGAAAATAACTGTCCAGTGCCGGATTCGGCTGCTCCGCGGTGCAGATGAAGTGGTCGCCTTCCAGGCGCCGGATCTGCAGGTCGACCCCCGTAGCCACGTGGCGTGCGCTCTTGGCATCGTCGAGGCCCTCAACGTGAATGAGGACCTCGAGGTGTCTACGGATGGTGTCCGGATAGGCACGCTCCAAGGTGGTTGGCTGTCCCTCGTTCTTAACATCGATCATCCACATTTTGGCAGGTGCGCACCACCCGACTAAATGGAGCTTTTCCTGGAGCGTGGCGCTCGAAGACATGATTGCGTTGATCACGCTGCCCAGATAGTTAGTAGCACCTCCGTCCAACGCCGTCAGTGTCGCTGTATCGAGCCATTCATTAAGAGGCGCACGATCGGCCTCCGTCAAGTGCGGGTCGTTCATGACGGTCTTGAGACGGTTGCAGATGGCATCGATGTCCGGACGAAACGACACAACGGTCTGTCCGGCTTGTCTAAAGTCGGCTTCTACGAGCCTCAGGTTTTGAAATGCCTCGTTGCGCGCCGTCTGCCAAGCAGTATCCGGAGCGTGCATGACCAAGGGTGCGACATCGGCAGCCGATGAGGACGAGTTTTTCGTCTCGGCCTGATGATGCGCAGCCGCAGCCGCACGGGGAGCCAAAGGGTTGGCGACGCTGTTGCGCTGGCTGGGGCGGGCGGCGTCCGGCTGCTGCTGCCGGACAGGCGAATGTCCTGAACGTCCGACGTTTTTTCCATCCATGGCGGTCCTTTCTTTTTCAAGGGAAACGGTTGGTAATGGCACTTAGGAACGGGCGCAGTCAATCAGTTCCTGTTGAGCAGAAGATCAAAAACGAACCGTACGTTTTTTCACCCTGGCCTTCGGGTTATGCTCGGGGAAAAAATCAGGGGGCTCCATGTACACGTCCAACGCCGGCAAGGAAATGCCGGTTGCGCTCGCGGCTTTTCGCCTGCGAGCTGCTTCCACACCGACCCCGGCCAGGCAGGGCAACCCGCAGCGCCCGCGGGCATCCACAACCGTTCAAGGCGCAAGCAGCAGCGAGCGGCAGGCCCTCGAGCAACGCGTGCAACTTGCCCAAGGGCAAGCGAGGCTCGCCGGGGCCGCGTCTGCGGTGCCGACGAATCCTCACGGCGATCCAGGATGCGGGGTGACCGCAGCCAACCCGCGCGCGCGGGAATTCCACTCGCGCGTGTCACGTGCGCGCGACGAGCTGACGGAGGTGATCCACGATCTTTCCACCGAAATCGAGCGCGCCAACAATTCCAATGAGCGTCCCGGCACGATCCACTTCCGCAACCTCGTCGCGAAGCTGATGGAAAACGCTCACGCCGAGCAGGCCCTCACCGTTCTGGAGCTGCAATTGGCTCATGGAAGCGAGCCGCCCACCAACGGCGATTACGCAACGCTCGCCACCTTGCTGATGTACACCGGCGAGCCGCAGCTCGCCGCCGAACTGGTGAGGCGCGTTGCACGCCCAAGCGCGGAGTTTCCCGTTGCCGAAGACGACTCCGCGGCCTCGGACGAAGATGCGGCGGACATCCTGGGCAGGATGCAGATTCTTGTCGGCGCGCATGGCGACGCGCTGGAGACGGTCACGCACGACCAGGATGCACTGGCGCAGGCCGAGGCACAAGCCACCGAGTACGGAAGCGACTTGCCGGCGTGGCGCATCGTCTCGGTTGCCGCCTGGACACTTGCGCAGCACATGCCGGACGGCGCGAGACGAGCTGAATTGCTCCACATGAGCGCAACCGCGTTCGGCAAGCAATCCTTGCCGAGACAGGCGCAGAGTCTCTTCGACATGGGCCGGGTGGACGAGGCGCTGGAGTTGCTGGGGCGGTTGTTGCAAGGCTCATGCGAGCAAGACAGGTTCGCGTGGTGGGCGCTTCCCTTCCGCCCGAGCGTCAGGCTTTCAACTCGCCGCGATGAAATTTACGCCAGCCCCGTGTGGGCGGACTTCGCTCGCGCGAGCGACTCGTACAACCCCGCCCACGAAGCACTGGACCGCGCAACCGTCGAAATGTCTTTCGAACTGCCGGAGGTCACCTTGCCGCGGCGCAGCAACATACTTTCCGCCGGGGAGCTCATGAGAGGGCTTCGCGCGTCGAGCGCGGAACCAACCGGGCGCTGACGTTACAGAGGCTGTAGGGAGTCGATTGAGTCGACCCGCGCGGCAGACTCAAACACAAACTGGCGCCGGATCGTCGATGCCGACAGGTTCAGCCATGTCAACTCCAGACGCGGGGCAGCGCCGCTCCTCGCTCCTGCCTGTATTTTCCTGCGCACGAAACCCGCTGGCTGCGCAGCAGGCAGCCCCTGTCGAAGCTCCGCCCGTTGGCGCGCTGTCGCTTGACCCGCCGGCCGCTCGATACAGCCCAACCGCGGCGCTCCTGCCGCTTGCGCCGCACGGCGAGGACGTGCAGGCCGCGCAGCCCGGCGTTCGCGGCCCCGTGGATGAGCAGATGGCCAACCACATCGCGGAGATGCAGGCCGAGGCGTGCCAGGCCAATGCGACATTCGACTTATTCGATCCCGCAGCGCTGAGGCGCACGCGCGACTTGCTCGTCCGGCTGGGCCGAGGGGGTGAAGCTATCCCTCTGCAGCGACGGATCCTGCAATTCACCCGCGATGGGCCGCACGAGTCGGACGAACTGAAAAAATTGGCCGAGCTATGCCTTACGGCGGGGCGGCCCCACGAGGCGATGGATGCCATCGACAGGGCACGTTTGACCTTCCAGGGCCCAAGGATGAAGAGCCAGACCCGCGCCGAAATTACACGGTCCGCGGTCCTCGCGAGGCTGCTTGCCGGCGACCACTTGAAAGCAAAGGAGGAGATGAACTCGCTCGGGCCCCACCACTACGACGACCATGCCCTGATGCTGCAGGCCATGATCAAGCATGCCCGCGGTGACCATGCCGCAGCCGATACGGCGAGTCGCGCCATGCGGAATCCGGCCCAACGCGTCTTGTTCCTTCTTTGGAGCAACCGGCCGAGCGAAGCACTCAGGGCACTGGACGAATTTGTTCGAACGTGCGTCCCGCAGCCAGGGGTCGCATTGCCCACGGATGCGCAAAAATTTGCCCAGGACATTCTCAATTCGGCAATCGTCGCCAGCTCGCCATCTCGCGAAGTGCTCACTGCGAGTGATTCCTGGAAGCTCTTGCGCGAGCATTGCCAACCCGTGGAACTGACCGCGATTGCCGTCGATGCGCGCCTGCCGGATCCTAAGCCCCATGTGCTGACTGCCCTGACTGACATGAACCGGCACGATCTCGCCCAGATCGTGGCGGGCATGGACGTGCACGCGGACGATGACTACCGGCTCCTCTCGTCCTTCTACGGAAAATGGAGTGACCCGCGAATCAATGGTGGGGTCACATTGGACGAGAAGGGGTGCCGGCTGCTCGCGGAGCACTTCAACCGCAAATACGGCGCACAGATTGCTGTCCATCCAAGCCCGGCCAGCGCCGGCACCGTGCTAGCCGACCTTATCCAACGTGCTGCGGGCGCGCCTGGCGATGTGAGAAGTAGCTTGAACTTTGGCGTGGGCCATGGCGTGTGCACGGTCTATATCCGCGAACAAGGGAAAGAAGCCCTCTTTCTATTCGACTCAATTGCCGCGTCCGGCGAGACACCCGCGACAGACGTCATTCAGGAAGCGCTCCGCCGAATTGGCCGGCGGATGCCCGTTTACCGGCAAGTCGTTGCGACACAGACGAGTCCACACTCGTGTTTCGTGCAATCGATGAAGGCCGCAGTCACCTTGACCCGCCGTGTCCCCGGCGAACCAGGCGAGGCCGGCAGCTTCCTGATTCCGAATCTCATCAGCGAATTGCAGTCGTTGAGCGATGAGGACTCGTCGCTTGATTCTTTCATTCCCACGACAGCGTTGCCGGAGATCGCGAAAATGACACAAAGTCCGGCGATGTTGCAGAAGCACCTGAGCGCGAGGCCCGACGGCCCGTTGAGGGACTCCCACCAAGGCCTCTCCCTGCAGGAATTCGTCCAAGCGCACTCCGTTCCGATCGAACACAGCGGCAAGCGCGTCGATGTCTTCGACTACTCGCGCCAAAAGGGCCTGCGTTACGCGGATATCATCGAAATCGAGGCCTGGAACCAGGCGATCCTCAGACAAGTCGGCCCGCGCGTGTGGAGCCCGGCGCAGCAAAACGAGTTCGCGGCACGGGTGAAGGCTCTCATGCAGCCGCGCGCCGAAGTGCAGCCGCGCGCCGAAACCGAAGCCAAGCGCTGAACCCAAACGCCCAGGCGCGGCGTCACCTGGATGACCGCGCCGTGCACGGCGCAGGGGTATGCTGTGGCGTTTTCGCAAACGCTTCGTCAACGCACACGCCATGGGTCTTCGTCCAACGCTCGACTTTCTTCTCTACGATTGGCTCAAAGCGGATGAGCTGACATCGCGCGATCGCTTCGCGGACCACTCGCGCGAGACCTTCGACGCCGTGTTCGACACCTGCGAGCGAATCGCGCGCGAGAAGTACGCGCCCTTCAATCGCACCCTGGATATCGAAGAGCCTCGCTTCGACGGCGAGAAGGTGATCTTGCCCAAATGCAGCCAGGATGCCTACGACGCGTTTGCCCAATCCGGCATGCTCAGTGCAGCGCAAGACTACGAGATCGGCGGCATGCAACTGCCCTACACGGTGGAGGCTGCAGCCCACACCTTCTTCGCGATGGCCTCCGTCAGCATGGGCTCGGGCATGCTCACGGTGGGTAACGCGAACCTGCTGATGGTGCATGGCACCGAGCTGCAGAAGAAAGTCTTCGCGCTCAACGAGTTTTCGGGCAGATGGTCGGGCACGATGTGCCTGTCGGAGCCACAGGCGGGGTCCTCGCTCTCGGACATCGTGACGCGCGCTGTTCCGGATGGGCAGGATTTCGAGTCCGATCCGCTCGGTCCGCGCTACCGCATCACCGGCAACAAGATGTGGATCTCGGCCGGCGAGCACGAGCTGACCGAGAACATCATTCATCTCGTGCTGGCCAAGATCCCGGGCCCGGACGGCAAGCTGATCCCGGGCACCAAGGGCATCTCGCTTTTCGTCGTTCCCAAGAAAATGGTCGACACGGGAGGCGAGCTCACCGGCAAGCGCAACGACGTGGCGCTGGCGGGCCTGAACCACAAGCTGGGCTGGCGGGGCACGACCAACACGCTGCTCAATTTCGGCGAGGGCAAGTTCCCCGTGGAGGGCAAGCCCGGCGCCGTCGGCTATCTCGTCGGGCGACCCCACGAGGGCCTGCGCTGCATGTTCCACATGATGAACGAGGCACGCATCGGCGTCGGCATGGCCGCGGTGATGCTCGGCATGGCCGGCTACCACGCATCGCTGGAATACGCGCGCAACCGTCCGCAAGGCCGGCCGGTCGGCCCTGCGGGCAAGGACCCGTCGAAGCCGCAGGTGCGCATCATCGAGCACGCCGACGTCAAACGCATGCTTCTCGCACAGAAGTCGTACTGCGAGGGCGCATTGGCGCTCGCGCTGTATTGCGCGCGCCTCGTCGACGAGCAACACACCGGCAAGCCCGAGGCGGCGGATGAAGCACGACTGCTGCTGGAAGTGCTGACGCCGATCGCCAAGAGCTGGCCCAGCGAGTGGTGCCTGGAGGCGAACTCCCTTGCGATCCAGGTGCACGGCGGCTACGGCTACACGCGGGACTTTCCGGTAGAGCAATACTGGCGCGACAACCGCCTGAACATGATCCACGAAGGCACGCACGGCATCCAGGCTGCCGACCTGCTGGGCCGCAAGGTACTAATGGAAGGCGGGCGCGGGCTGGAGCTTCTGGCCGGCCGCATCGACACCACGATCGAGCGGGCGGTTCACCGGCCCGACCTCGCGGAACACGCGCGCGTGCTCGGCAACGCGCTGTTGCAAGTGGGTGACGCGACACGCGCAGCCTGGTCCACCGGCGACCCGGCACAGGCGCTGGCCAACGCCGTGCCCTACCTGCAGGCTTTCGGCCACATGGTTATCGCCTGGATCTGGCTGGACGTCGCCCTGAGGGTGCCGGAACAGGCCGTCCAGCAATCGCCGGTCCACGAAGGGCGGCTACGCGCGGCGCGCTACTTCTTCCACTACGAGCTGCCAAAAATCGGCGCATGGCTGCACGTGGCCGCCAGCCGTGATCAGACCTGCGCCGACATGCCCGAAGAGGCGTTCTGATGGCGTCGCCCCGTACCATCGCGTGGATCGAGCGCCTCATCTGGACGCTGATCTACGGCGGCATGTTCACCGCGGTGATCGGCCTGGCGACGCGATCCCAGGATGCCACGACTGGCTGGTCACTGATCGTCCTGGGAGCCCTGGTCACGGCCGTGGGCGTCGTCCTGATCTGGGTGCGCTCGCGCATGGACAAGACCGGCTGAAGCACAATGAGCGGCAAGCTCAAACCCTTGAAGGAATCCAGGCATGGCGCGTACCGTTTCGCAACTCTTCGACCTCAAAGGCCGCACGGCCCTGGTGACCGGCGGCTCGCGCGGCCTCGGCCTGCAGATGGCGCATGCCCTGGGTGAAGCCGGCGCGCGGATCATGCTGACGTCGCGCAAGGCCGACAACCTGGAAGAGGCGGTGGCGGAGCTGCAGGGCGCGGGCATCGACGCGCGCTGGATCGCAGCCGATTGCGCGCGGGAAGATGAGATCCGCCGCCTTGCCGACGAAACGCTCGAGCGGATGGGTGACGTGGACATCCTGGTGAACAACGCCGGTGCGTCCTGGGGCGCACCGGCCGAGGACTATCCGGTCGAGGCCTGGGACAAGCTGATGAACCTGAACGTGCGCGGCTATTTCATCCTGTCGCAGCACATTGCCAAGCGCAGCATGATTCCCCGCCGCAGCGGCCGCATCGTGAACATCGCCTCCATCGCCGGCCTGGGCGGCAACCCGCCAGACCTGAACATGGTGGCCTACAACACGTCCAAGGGCGCGGTGATCAATTTCACCCGGGCGCTAGGCTGCGAATGGGGCAAGTACAACATCACCGTCAACGCGATCTGCCCGGGTTTCTTCCCGAGCAAGTTGACCCAGGCTACGCTGAGCCGCCTGGGCGAGGACACGCTGGCCGCGCATGCACCCCTGCGGCGATTGGGCGATGCGGAGGATTTGAAGGGCGTTACGCTGCTTTTCGCATCGGACGCGGGCAAGCACATCACCGGGCAGTGGATTGCCGTGGACGGCGGCGTCAGCGTGGTGACAGGAGGCTGAGTGAATTTCGGCGTCAACATCCCCTTCGTGCATCACCTGGGTTTCGAGCTGGTGCAGTTCGACGACGGTCAATCTGAAATCCGCTACGAGCCCCGGCCCGAGCACCTCAATTCGTTCGGCGTGACGCACGGCGGCGCCTGCATGACCTTGATGGACGTGACGATGGCGGCCGCCGCCCGCAGCGTGAACAAGGAGATGGGCGTGGTCACCATCGAGATGAAGACCAGCTTCATGCAGCCGGCCCGCGGCATGCTGAGTGGCAAGGGCCGGCTGATGCACCGCACCGCCACCATGGCTTTTACCGAAGCCACGATCTACGACGCCGACGGCAAGGCCTGCGCTCATGCCACCGGCACCTTCAAGTACGTCAAGCGGCTGCCCACCGGCGCGAAGACCACCCAGCCGCTGGACGTCATTTCCACAGACTAGAAAGACAGCCGTGCCCCAGAACAGACAAGTCCACCTCGACAACCGCCCCCAAGGCGAGGCCACGGCGAGCAACTTCAAGCTGGTCACTACCGAAACACCGCCGCTGCAAGATGGCCAGGTGCTCGTGCGCCACCACTTCCTCAGCCTGGACCCGTACATGCGCGGCCGCATGAACGACGCGAAGAGCTACGCCGCGCCGCAGCCCGTGGGCCAGGTGATGCAGGGCGGTACCGCGGGCGAGGTGGTGGAAAGCCGCTCGCCCAAATACCAGCCCGGCGACAAGGTGGTGGGCATGGGCGGCTGGCAGGAATACAGCGTCGTCAACGCCCAGCAGCCCGGCGCGCTGCGCAAGGTGGACACGACTCACGTCCCGCTGTCGCATTACCTGGGCGCGGTGGGCATGCCGGGCGTCACAGCCTGGTATGGCCTGGTGAAGATCATCGAGCCCAAGGCCGGCCAGACTGTGGTGGTGAGCGCGGCCTCAGGCGCCGTGGGCAGCGCGTTCGGGGCGCTGGCCAAGGCACGTGGCTGCCGCGTGGTGGGCATCGCGGGCGGCGCGGAGAAATGCAAGTACGTGGTGGACGAACTCGGATTCGACGACTGCGTCGACTACAAGGAGCACAAGGATGCGGGTTCCTTGTCCAAGGCACTGAAGGAAGCGTGCCCGGCCGGCATCGACGGTTATTTCGAGAACGTCGGCGGCATGGTGCTGGACGCGGTGATGCTGCGCATGAACGCCTTCGGCCGCATCGCCTTGTGCGGCATGATTTCCGGCTACGACGGCCAGCCGATTCCCATGATGTATCCGCAACTGCTGCTGACCAACCGCCTGATGCTGCAAGGCTTCATCGTCAGCGAGCACATGGAGGTGTGGCCCGAGGCGCTCAAGGAGCTGGGGACGCTGGTGGGCACCGGCAAGCTGCGGCCGCGCGAGTCGGTCGCGCAGGGGATCGAAGCCGCGCCGGAGGCTTTCCTCGGGCTGCTGAAGGGAAAGAACTTCGGAAAACAGCTGGTCAAGCTGGTGTGAACTGCGATGACACCACCTCAGCCTGGGACAGCTGGGCTTTGGGGTCGCTCAATCGCCGGTGAGCGAAGTCAGCTTGGCGTATTGCCCCGGCTCGCCGAGCTGGTCCAAAAAGCGCATGAAAGTTCTTTTGGCAGCGTCCGGCGCTTGCAGCACGGGGTCGGCGGGTACCTTCGCGTCCTTCTGGCCGAAGAGACGCGTTTTGGCGAGCTCGTTCGAGCTTATGGGGCTGCCCGAAGCGCTGGGAAAGCGGTAGGCAGGAGGCATGCCGCCAAGATGAGTGGCCATTGGGAGTCCTCCTATTCAGGCGCGAAGCATGCCGGCCACGGGTTCGCCGGCCGCATGCCGGTACAGGGGTTGTGCGATTACATTGCGCCACCAGCCGGCCACGTAGGCGAAGTGCTCAAGGACGGGCAAGAGGTCCCACCCGCCGGCCGTGCCGCTGTGCAAATCACGTATCAGCAGCAGCTCGCCGCCTTCGCCGGCGAGGCCGAGCCGGGCGCCGCAGCTGTCGCGCCAAAGGGTCGAGAACGACAGCGCCACCCCGAAAAGTTCCTCGGCGCGCTCGCTCGGCGGAGCGCCCAGGGCCGAGCTGAGTACGATGCGGTCGGGACTGGTTGCCCATTCCATCAGCACCACCGTCTTGTCCGTGAACTGCAGCGCCCAGGCTCCGTCGTCAGCCTGGTCGATGGCGGTGATCTTGTCCGTCAGGGGGGCAACGTCGACGAGCCGATTCGTCAGCGCCGCTGGGTCGGTGAGTGTCTCCATGTGCCTCCTGCAGTTTGCCTGATGCCAGTGAGTAACACCCCGCGGCACTTGGTTCCCGAACCACCACTAACGCGGACCGTGCGGCGGGGTTATAAACCGGTTAGTGCGTTCAGGAGATATCGATGCATGCCACCCACGAAGTGCTGAACCAGCCCGAACCGCTGGTGAACTACAACCTGTTCGAAGGCAACCGCGCGTTGCAGGGGGCGCTGAAGCTGAACGCGCCCACGCTCGACACGGGACCCCTGTCGGCCCTGGGCGCCAAGCTCGGCAGTGCCGAGATGCAGGTGCACGCGCGGCTGGCCAACATCCACACGCCCGAGCTGCGCAGCCACGATCGCTTCGGGCGGCGGATCGACCAGGTTGAATTTCATCCGAGCTATCACGCATTGATGGCGACGGCCATCGGCGCCGGCATACACGGTACGCCCTGGCTGGCCGCCGCATTGAGCGCCGCCGGGCCGCCCCAAGGCGCGAAGGCCCCCGCGGGGGGCAGCGTAGCCAACGAAGTGGCAAGCGTGGGGGCTCATACACTTCGCGCGGCGTCGTTCATGCTCTTCACCGAGCTCGAGCCGTCCGTGCTGTGCCCGATCTCGATGACGTACGCGGCGCTGCCGGCGCTGCGCCCCAACACCGCCATCTACGATGACTGGAGCCCGAAGCTCGGCAACCGCCAGTACGACCCGGCCCTCAAACCCTGGCGTGACAAGGCCGGCCTGACCATGGGGATGGGGATGACGGAAAAGCAGGGTGGCTCGGACGTGCGCGCCAACACCAGCGAGGCCACGCCCGACGGCACGGACGAATGGGGCCAGCGCTTTCGCATCACCGGCCACAAGTGGTTCCTCTCGGCGCCGATGTGCGATGCGTTTCTGGTGCTGGCGCAATCGCCTGGCGGCCTGAGCTGCTTCTTCATGCCGCGCGTGCTGCCGGATGGCTGCGTTAACGCGATGTTCATCCAGCGCCTGAAGGACAAGCTGGGCAACAAGGCCAACGCCAGCTCCGAGGTGGAGTTTGTCGGTGCCACCGCGTGGCTGGTCGGCGAAGAGGGGCGCGGCGTGCCGCAGATCCTCGAGATGGGCTCGATGACGCGCATGGATTGCGCGCTCGGCACGAGCGGCCTGATGCGGCATGCCTTGTCGATCGCGCTGGACCACACGGCTCAGCGCGAGGCCTTCGGCAAGCGGCTCATCGACCAGCCCCTGATGCGCAACGTGCTGGCGGACCTGGCGCTGGAATCGGAAGCGTCCACGGCGCTGGCGCTGCGGATCGCGCGCGCCTTCGACAAGCCCGGCGACGCGCACGAAACCGCCATCGCCCGCCTGCTGACGCCGATCGCGAAATTCTGGATCTGCAAGCGCGGCGCCCACTTCGGTGAGGAAGCGATGGAATGCCTGGGCGGCAACGGCTACGTGGAAGAGGGCGGCGAAGGCATCATGGCTCGCATCTACCGCGAGATGCCCGTCAACTCGATCTGGGAAGGCGCCGGCAACATCATGGCGCTGGACCTGCTGCGCGCACTGCGCAAGGCCGACGGCGGCGCGGCCCTGGCGTACGAGCTGGCACCTGCCAAGGGCGCGCATCCCGCGTTGGACAAGCTGGCAGCGGCACTGCCTGCACGGGTCGAGGCCATGGCCACGGAGGTCGAAGCGCGACGGCTTGCACAGGACGTCGCCCTGGCCGTGCAGGCCGCGTTGCTCTACCAGACAGCGCCGGACGCCATGTTTGGCGCCTTCTGCGATTCACGCCTGGCCGGCAACTGGGGCCATGCGTTCGGCACGCTCGGCAGCGGAACGGATTTCGACGCCATCATCACCCGCGCCATGCCGCGTTGAGTACCTTCATTCACGGAAAGACCGCACCATGCCCGACCTGATCCTGCACCATTACCCGAGCTCGCCGTTCTCCGAAAAAATGCGGTTGGTGCTGGGCTACAAGAAGCTGGGGTGGAAGTCGGTCGTCATACCGGCGATCATGCCCAAGCCGGACGTGCTGGCCCTCACCGGCGGCTACCGCAAGACGCCGATCCTGCAAGTCGGGGCCGACATTTACTGCGACAGCGCGCTCATTTGCGACGTGCTCGAACATATACAAGGAGAGCCCACGCTCTATCCGCCGCACCTCAAGGGCGTCTGCCGGGTGTTCGGGCAATGGGCGGACACCACGATGTTCTGGGCGGCGATGGCCTACAACCTGCAGCCCAAGGGCGCGGCACAAGTGTTCGCGAAGGCCCCGCCAGAGGCCGCCAAGGCCTTCAGCGACGATCGCAAGGCGATGAGCAGCAACATGGTGCGGCTGCGGCCCGGCGATGCCACGTCGGCCTACCGCTCCTACTTGCGCCGCATCGCGAACATGGTGGAGGAGCACGACTTCCTGTTCGGCACCGAGCCATGCGTTGCCGACTTCGCCGCCTACCACTCCCTCTGGTACACCCGTGTGCAGGTGCCGCTGATGGCCGATATCCTGAACGCCACGCCCGCGGTGGGCGAATGGATGGACCGCATGGCGGCGATCGGGCACGGCGGCATGGACAAGTTCAATTCAGCGGACGCCATCGCCGTCGCGAATGCGGTGCAGCCGATGCCGGCCGGCCAGAACCTGCTGATCGACAGCGCGTTCCAGGACGACCATGGCATACCGCTGGGCACGCCGGTCACTGTCACGGCGGAAGTGTTCGGGCCGGAGCCCACCCAAGGCACGCTGCTCGCAGCCACGCGCACCCATTACACGCTGCAGCGCGAGGACCCGCGCACGGGCGTCGTGCACGTGCATTTCCCGCGCATCGGCTACGTGCTGCGCAAGGCCGAGGCTGCAGCGTAATTCGGCGAGATGGCGGCAGCCCAGGGCTTCTGCGTTTTCGACACGGCCATCGGCCCGTGCGGCCTGGCGTGGGGAGAACGCGGCATTGTCGGCGTGCAGTTGCCGGAAACCGGCAGCGATGGAACGCGCGCTCGCATGCGCGGGCGCTTTCCCGGTGCGCCGGAAACGCAGCCGCCTGCATCGGTGCAATCCGTCGCCGTGCGCGTGGCCGCGCTGCTTTCGGGCCAGCCCGATCCCTTGCTGGACGTCGCGCTGGACATGACCGGCATCTCGCCGTTCCACCAGCGCGTCTACAGCATCACCCGCGCGATCCCGCCGGGCCGCACGCTCACCTACGGCGAAGTGGCCGAGCAGCTGGGCGAGCCTGGCGCGGCGCGCGCGGTGGGGCAGGCGCTAGGCCATAACCCGTTCGCGCCCGTCGTGCCGTGTCACCGCGTACTCGCCGCGCGCACCGGCGGCGGCGGGTTCTCGGCCGAAGGAGGCGTGGCCACGAAACTGCGGATGCTGCAGATCGAGAAGGCGCAGCTTGGGCCCGAGCCGGGATTGTTCGACTGAGTCACTGCGAGCGTGTGTCTGCGAGCGTGTGTCTGCGGGCGACGGCCCGTGGATGGCGCGTGGCCGACTTCGTTCGTGTCCCCCGCCGCCCTGATCCCGCCAACCAACAATGCCTGCGAACTTGTCGGACAGCGCGAGCGCCCGACTCAGACGGCCGCGGCCCGAAGCCCGAAGCGCACGAGCGTTGCCTCGGCCGTGCGACGCGCCTGCGGCTTCGCCTTGGCCTCCAGCGTGAGTGCGGACGCGCCCAGTGCGTAGACGATCGCACGTCGGTGCTCATCGGTGGTGAAGACCTCGCCCGCGCGCAGCACGATATCGCGCGGGTCGTTGTCGAGGGTGATCCACAGATCGCCCGAGTCGCAGCGCAGGCTCACGCCTGCGGCGTCGGCAATGTCGAACAGGCCTCGGTGCTCCAGGACAACTTGATAGCGGCTCGATCCGGTTTGCATGAAAATCCCCTTTCGCATTCCGTGTGCAAATGAATATACTGGGGCGGTCCCCAGCGTTCAAACGGTGATTTGGAATACGTTGCATGCATCCGAGGAATGTCAAACCCGTTGGCGAGCCGCTCGTGCAGCCGCGTTCTGCGCAATTGCGGCTGGCGCTGCTGCCGGCGTTCGAGGCGGCAGCGCGCACGCTCAGTTTCACGCTCGCGGCGGAAGAACTCTTCCTGACCCAGTCGGCGATCAGCCGCCAGATCCAGCAGCTGGAAGCCGCGCTGGGCACAGCCTTGTTCGAGCGGCGCCACCGGGCGCTCGCACTCACCGAGGCGGGCCGGGTGATGCAAAGGGCCGTCAACGACAGCCTGGAGCGGCTTCGCGATGCGGCCGCCGCGGTGCGGGCGAAGTCGGGGCCGCGCCAGGTGGCCATCACCTGCACCCCGGGCTTCGCGTCGCTGTGGCTGATCCCGCGCCTGACGCGATTCACCGCGGCCCATCCGCAGGTCGATGTGCGCATCTCCGCCACGCTCGAGGTGCTGGACCTTGCCCGCAGTGATATCGACGTGGCCGTGCGGTTCGTCCCAAGCAGCATGGGGCAGGGCCCGGCGCTGTTCGAGGAAGAAGTGCAGCCTCTGTGCGCGCCGCAATTGCTGGAGGGCGATCGCCCCTTGAAGAACGCCGCAGACCTCGCGCATCACACTTTGCTGGCAACCGACATGCCGTACGGAGAAGCGCTCACGGTGGATTGGGAGCCGTGGTTCCAGGTGATGGGCCTGCAAGGCGTGCGGATGGCCAACACCCTGCGGTTCACGCAGTATGCGGATGCCGTGGCCGCGGCCGTGGCAGGGCAGGGCGTGGTGATTGGCAGGCTGCCGCTGCTCAATGAGATGCTGCGCTCGGGCCGCCTCGTGGCGCCGTTTCGGGGGCGCGCCGCCACGCGTCGTGGCTATTACATTGCCATGTCACCCGCTGGCGCTGTCAACGCCGATGCCCAGGATTTCGCGGGCTGGCTCGTGGCGGAGGCCGAACAGGCGCGCGAGGCCGCGGCGCAGAAGATCAGTAGCCCAGGCTCAGCGCCTGCGCGGGCAGGCCGGTCGTCGACTCGAAAACCACGCGGTTGAGCTGCGGGCGTGCGCAGGTTCCGTTCTTATAGTGGCTCACGTTCGCGGGGCGGCAGGTCGGCTGCACGCGGATGCACATCGACCGGGCGGGGCGGCACGTTCACGACCGGCTGCAGGCGGTCCACGCGGGAATCGATCCGGCCCTGGAGCTCGGCCAGGCGCGTATCCAGCGAGCGACTCATCTGCTCGAGCTGGAGGCGCAATTCCCTCTGGCTTTGCACCATCGCTTTTTCGAATTCGGTCGCGGCAATCGCTTCGCGCCCGCGGTTGTCACGCAGGTGCGTGTCGAGGTATTGCCTCAGCTCGGTGAAGCGCGAGGCCTCGGCCTTGTCCGCCAGGTCTCGCTGAACCTGAAGTGCCTTGGCATGGCGGTGCGATTCGAGCATGTAGCGCGATTCCTGCATAGCGCTGCTGAGAAGCATGACCAGGATCGTCAAGCCGAATGCCGCGAGCATGAACAGTCCCACCGAGCCTTCGATGGTGAACACCCCAAAGCTCATGGGTGTGGTGCGGGTGAAGTCGGGCCAGTTCATGGCGGCGACGCCGCCCACCACGAGGAGGGCGAGCACGATGAAAACGATGCGAGCACGCATGTGGGGTCTCCCGAAAAACGTATAACGCATTGTGCGAACCGCTGCGCCTGCGCGACTGTCAGCGAAGATGCCGAATCGCTGTCCGCCCGCTGTGGCAAACTGCCGCGTCCCCGCAGTGCTCCGGCAGTTACACAATGAAAAAGATCATCCGGCAGATCGCCGCCGAAATCAAAGTCCATGAACACCAGGTGCAGGCCGCCGTCGACCTGCTCGATGGCGGGGCCACCGTGCCTTTCGTTGCTCGCTACCGCAAGGAGGCCACGGGCGGCCTCGACGATATCCAGCTGCGCGAGCTCGAATACCGCCTGGGTTACCTGCGCGAGCTGGAAGAGCGCCGCGACGCGGTGCTAAAGAGCATCGAGGAGCAGGGCAAGCTCACGCCAGAACTGCGCGCCGCGATCGAAGCCGCGCCCACCAAGCAGGAGCTGGAAGATCTGTACCTGCCGTACAAACCCAAGCGCCGCACCAAGGGCCAGATCGCGCGCGAAGCCGGCATCGAGCCACTGGCGGACAAGCTGTTCGCCGACCCGCGGCTTAATCCCAACGACGAAGCTCAAGCCTTCGTGAAAGCCGAGAAGGGCGAGGGCGGCGAAGATTTCACTACGGTGGCCGCGGTTCTGGATGGCGTGCGCGACATCCTCTCCGAACGCTGGGCCGAAGACCCGGCGCTCGTGCAGAACCTGCGCGAGTGGTTGTGGACCGAAGGCCTTTTCAAGTCCAAGCTTGCTTCAGGCAAGGACGAGAACCATCCGGACGTCGCAAAATTCCGCGACTACTTCGATTACGACGAGCCGATCGGCCGCGTGCCTTCGCACCGCGCGCTGGCAGTGTTCCGCGGACGTCAGCTGGAAATCCTGGACGCGAAGCTGGCCTTGCCGGTCGAGCCTGAACCCGGCAAGCCATCGATCGCGGAAGGCAAGATTGCCCTGCGCCTTGGCTGGAGCCATCAGGCCCGTGCGGCCGACGACCTGATCCGCAAGTGCGTGGCCTGGACCTGGCGCGTGAAGCTATCGCTCTCGACCGAGCGCGACCTGTTCGCGCGGCTGCGCGAGGAAGCCGAGAAGGTGGCGATCAAAGTTTTTGCCGACAACTTGCGAGACCTGCTGCTGGCCGCGCCCGCCGGCCCGCGAGTCGTGATGGGGCTGGACCCCGGCATTCGCACCGGCGTGAAGGTGGCAGTGGTCGATGCCACAGGCAAGCTGGTCGACACGTTGACGGTTTACCCGCATGAGCCGCGCCGCGACTGGGAAGGCTCGCTGCACCAGCTCGGCCTGCTCGCTCGCAAGCACGGCGTGAACCTCATCGCCATCGGCAACGGTACGGCCAGCCGCGAGACCGACAAGCTGGCGGCGGACCTGATGAAGCGGCTGGGCGATGACAACATGCAACGTGTCGTCGTCAGTGAAGCCGGCGCGTCGGTCTACTCCGCCAGCGAATTCGCATCGCAGGAAATGCCGGACGTGGACGTGAGCTTGCGCGGCGCGGCCAGCATTGCGCGCCGCCTGCAGGACCCGCTGGCCGAGCTGGTGAAGATCGATCCCAAATCCATCGGCGTGGGCCAATACCAGCACGACGTAAACCAGAGCGAGCTCGCGCGCATGCTGGACGCCGTCGTGGAGGACTGCGTGAACTCGGTCGGCGTGGACCTCAATACCGCGAGCGTGCCGCTGCTGTCGCGGGTGTCCGGCCTGTCGGCCAGCGTCGCCAAAGCGGTGGTGCGCTGGCGCGAGGCTCACGGCGCCTTCAAGAGCCGCCAGCAATTGATGGAAGTCGGCGGCCTGGGCGCCAAGACCTTCGAGCAGAGCGCGGGCTTTCTGCGAATCCGCGGCGGTGAAAATCCGCTCGACATGACGGGCGTGCACCCCGAAACATACCCGGTGGTGGAAAAGATGATGGCCACGACCGGCAAGCCGGTGGCCGAACTCATGGGCCGCGCGGAGATGCTCAAGACGCTCAAGCCCGAACTCTTCGCGAACGAAAAATTCGGCGTCATCACCGTCAAGGACATCCTGGTCGAGCTGGAAAAGCCCGGCCGCGACCCGCGCCCCGACTTCAAGGTGGCGCGCTTCAACGACGGCGTGGAGGACATCAGCGACCTGCGCGAAGGCATGGTGCTGGAGGGCACGGTGAGCAACGTCGCGGCCTTCGGCGCGTTCGTGGACCTGGGCGTGCACCAGGACGGGCTGGTGCACGTGAGCCAGCTGTCGCACAAGTTCGTCAAGGATGCGCGCGAGGTCGTCAAGACCGGCGACATCGTGAAGGTGAAAGTCATGGAGGTGGATGTCGCCCGCAAGCGAATCGGCCTGTCGATGAAACTCGGCGATGCACCCGCGCGCCGAGACGGTCCACGCGACAACCGCTTCGAGGGTGCCGGGCGCGGTCAGCGCGCGCCGCAGAACGCGCCCGCCAATACGGCCATGGCCGGCGCCTTCGCCAAACTGCAGAGCCTGCGTAAGTAAGGTAAAGGCCCGGCCTTTTTGCCATAATGCCATTATCTAGTCGATATGGCATAATGCCATCAAAGGAGTCTTTCAATGCGCGCCGAATTGCCCACGCTCGACCGTTTGCCTCGCCAAAGTGCATCGCACGTCAAGAACAAGTGGCGCGATGTGGTTCGGGAAGTGCGAACTGCCGGCAGCATTGCCATCACCAATCACTCGGCGGTGGAGCTGGTGCTCGTCGATGCGGCGACCTATGAACAACTGGCGGCCAGTGCTGCGGCACTGAAGGCACGCGAGGCATCCGTGCTCGACCAACTGGCCAGTCAGTTCGATCAGCGCCTGGCAGTGCTGGACCAGCACGATGCGCAGGGCAAGGTGACCGCCGTGTTCGCGCGCAAGGGCAAGTTGGCGAACAGGCCGAAAGCCGGCGCCGCGTTCTGATTAGTGCGCCCCTTCATCTTCGTACTGGCCGGCGTCAACGGCGCGGGCAAGAGTTCCGTAGCCGGAGCCATGCTGCAGGAACAGGGGCTGCAATGGTTCAACCCCGACAGCTATGCGCGCGAGCTGGTGCGGGAGGCCGGGATGGACATCGGCGAGGCCAACGCGTGCGCTTGGGGTTACGGCAAGAGCCGGCTTGAAGCGGCAATCGCGAACCGAAGCAACTATGCGTTCGAGACCACGCTCGGCGGCACGACCATCAGCCGCTTGCTCGAGGAGGCCTCGAAGACTCATTCGGTTCTGATGCTGTACTGCGGACTCGACTCACCCGAGCTGCACATCGCGCGCGTCAACCTGCGGGTGGCCCACGGCGGGCACCACATTTCCGACGAGAAGATACGCGAGCGCTGGGACACGTCGCGCTTGAACTTGATCAAGCTCCTGCCAAGGCTTGCGCGGTTGCAGGTCTTCAACAATAGCGTGAGCGTCGAACCCGGCCGGGACGTTCCTGATCCGGTTCTCGTGCTCGACGTCGAAAGCGGCCGGGTGAATTGTCCTGACCAACACGATGCGGTTGCGATGAATGCGGTCCCGCCGTGGGCGCGACCCATTGTGGAAGCAGCGATCCGGGTTGCCCGCGCATGATGCCGGCATGACAGCCCTGCGCATCCACGCCGGCCCCAAGGCCCCGGACCGCGTGCTGGGTTGGGACGTGCTGCGCGGGTTGTGCGCACTCGCGGTCGCGTCCTACCACCTGCTTTATTGGCAGGACGTCGCGACCCTGAACACGTTCGGCAGCTATGGCGTGTATTTGTTCTTTGTCCTCTCTGGCGCGAGCCTGGCGTACAACTACAGCGGCCGGCTGGCGGGGGTGCGCGATTCCCTTTCGTTTCTGGCTACGCGCTGGCTGCGGCTCGCGCCGCTGTACATCCTGCTGTGCGGCGTCTTTGTCGCAATGCTGGCCGCGCGCAACGGCAGCCTTCCGGACATGCTGCCAATGCGGCTGGCATTGAACGCGACTTTCGCATTCGGCCTGCACGATCCCGCGCTATGGGCGCTGCTGATCGGCGGCTGGTCGCTGGGCATCGAATTCATCTACTACCTCGCCTTCCCGCTGCTGCTGCTCGTGTTGCCGCGTGCCCGCCTGTGTGCCCTGGTGGCCGTCGCGCTCTCGCTGGTGCAGTGGCTATGGATCGATCGGACAGCGGGATCGGCGGCCGGGTACGCGGCCAGTTCAGTGGCCTATCACCAGGTTCCCGCCTTTGCCGCCTATTTCTTTGGCGGTTGCGTGATCGGCCACTGGCGCCGGTGGGCCGGCGGCACGATACGCGAATCCATGGGCGTGCTTGCATGGGCCGCGATGGGCCTGCTGCTGTTTCTCCTCAACCCCGCGCGCCAGGGGGATGAGTTGCTCGGCGCAAGGGGGGTGGTGCTGTTCGTGGCGTGCTTCGCCATCGTGCACGCCAGCGGGCGGGTGAGCGTCAGCGCGCGCCTCGAGCCGGTGGCGCGCTGGCTGGGTGACATCACCTACGGTTGCTACCTGCTGCACCCGCTGTATTTCTTCGGGTTCGCGTGGTTCGTGCTGCCCAGGTACGCACCGTGGAACGTCAGCGAGTTGCCACTCGGCGTGCAGTGGGGAGTCGTCGCCGTGGTCCTGGGCTTGAGCTGCGTCACCGCAGTCGCGAGCGAACGATGGTTCGAGGCGCCGGTGCGGCGCTGGGGCAAGCGGATGCTGGGGGGCCGGCGTCCGGCGGCGCCCGCCTATAGCGAAGCGGCCAGCATCTCTTCGTAATCCTCGGCCGTCGCGATGCGCGGGTTGGTCTTGTGGCAGTGGTCGGCCAGGGCACCCTTGATGATCTGCGCGAACATGTCGCGCTTCACACCCATCTCCGCCAACCCGGAGGGTAGGCCCAAACGGGCGTTCATCTCCCGGATGGCTCCGGGAATGTCGTCGGCGGATTTCAGTCCCATCGCGTGGGCCATGCGCGCGAGGCGCTTCTCTTTCCTGATCGACTCCGCTTGCGAATTGAAGCGGATCACGGCCGGCAGGAACATCGCGTTGAGCGTGCCGTGATGCAAACGCGGATCTACGCCGCCCAGGCTGTGGCTGAGCGAATGCACGCAGCCGAGACCCTTCTGAAAGGCCATGGCGCCTTCCATCGACGCGCTCATGAGGTTGAACCGTGCCTCCCGGTCGCTGCCGTCGCGGGTGGCGCGCTCGATGTTCGCCCAGCCGCGCTCCAGGCCGTCCAGGCCGATGCCGTCGGCAGGCGGGTTGATGGCAGGCGCCATGAAAGTCTCCATGCAATGCGCGATGGCATCCATGCCGGTGGCGGCGGTGAGCTTGGGCGGCAGGCCCAGGGTCAGCTCGGGGTCGCAGATGGCCGCCTTGGGCAGGATGTTCCAGGAGTGGAAGCCGAGCTTGCGGTGGTCGTCCACGATGATGATGGCGCCGCGCGCCACCTCGCTGCCCGTGCCGCTGGTGGTGGGCACGGCGATCAGGGGCGCCACCTTGTCGGTGATGCGCGGCGAGCCGCCTTCGATGGTGGCGTAGTGGGTGAGCGGCCCTTCATGCGTGGCCGCGATCGCCACGCCCTTGGCGCAATCGATGGCGGATCCGCCGCCCACAGCGATCAGGCCATCGCAGCGGTTGGCTTTGTACACCTCCACGGCTGCACGCACCGCGGCCTCGGTCGGGTTGGAGGGGGTCTGGTCGAAGACGGCCACGGGCATGCCGGGCAAAGCGTCCAGCGCTTTTTGCAGCACACCCGCCGCCTTCACACCGGGGTCGGTCACGACCAGAGGCCGAGTGATGCCGACGCGGTCGCATTCCTGCTTGAGCAGTTTCACCGCGCCGAAATCGAACTGGATCTGGGTCAGGTAGTAGATGAAGGCCATGGTGTTGCCCGATGTACGATTGAAGCTCCACTTTAATCCTTCCAAGGCCGTCGAGCTCAAGTGAGGTTCCTGCCCCAGTACCCCCAGCTCACCCCGGCCATGCGTTCGGTGCTCGAGCGCATGGCACGCGCCGGCTACGTGCCGATGTACACGCAGGCTCCGCACGAAGCGAAAGCGGCGTATGAAATGGGTTCCGGCGTCCTCGAGGTGCCCAAGGCCCCGTTGGTCCGCGTGGAGGATTTTGAAATCACGGCGCGCGATGGCGCAGCCTTGCCGGCGCGCCTCTACGCGCCGACCCGTGAGGTGCTTCCGGCCCTGCTGTACTTCCATGGAGGCGGCTTCACCATCGGCAGCATCGCTTCGCACGACACCCTGTGCCGCGAACTGAGCCGCCTCTCCGGCTGCGCCGTAGTGTCGCTGGACTACCGGCTCGCGCCCGAACACCGCTTCCCGACCGCCGTGAACGATGCCTGGGACGCTACGCAATGGCTGGCCGGGCATGCCAATGAACTGGGCCTGGACGGCAACCGCCTTGCGGTGGGTGGCGACAGCGCGGGGGGCACGCTGGCGGCCGTCTGCGCGATCTACGCCATGTCATGCGGGCTGCGCCTGGCGCTGCAGCTGCTTTTCTACCCAGGCTGCGCCGCCTGGCAGGATGCGCCGTCGCACGAGCGCTTCGCCCACGGACTGGTGCTGGAGAAGCCGCACATCGAATGGTTCTTCGGCCAGTACATCGCGCGTGCGCAGCGCGACGACTGGCGATTCGCGCCCCTGAATGCCCCTGACGTGGACGGCGTGGCGCCGGCCTGGTTCGGCCTGGCGGAGTGTGACCCCCTGGTGGACGACTGCATTGCATACGCGGATAAACTGCGGGTTGCAGGCGTCGCGGTTGACCTGGAAATCTACCGCGGCGTCACCCATGAGTTCATCAAGATGGGGCGCGCCATCCCCGAAGCCCGGCAAGCCCATGCCGACGCGGCGCGTGCCCTGGCCAACGCCCTAAGATGAGAGCCCACCCCCGAAGCGCCTTCGGCGCCTCCCCCTCAAGGGGGCGCCACCAGCGGCCCGGCAAAGCCGGTTCCGCGGTGGCCCCCGACTGGACGTTGACATGACTAGACAAAATTTCCGGTTCTTCCACCGCCTGCGCGTACGCTGGGCCGAAGTGGACATGCAGAAGATCGTGTTCAACGCACACTACCTGATGTACTTCGACACGGCGGTGGCCGACTACTGGCGCGCGCTGGCGCTGCCCTACGAGGAGGCCATGCTCCAGCTCGGCGGCGACCTGTACGTGAAGAAGGCGACGGTGGAGTTCAACGCGTCGGCGCGCATGGACGACCGGCTGGATGTGGCGCTGAAGTGCGCGCGCATCGGCAACTCGTCGATGGTGTTCTCCGGTGCGATCTTCCGCGGCGACGAGCTGCTGATCGCCTGCGAGCTGGTGTACGTGTTCGCGGATCCGGCGACGCAAACGTCCAGGCCCGTCCCGCGCCCGCTGCGCGACATCGTCACGGCCTACGAGGCCGGCGAGGCGATGGTGCGGATCGAGACCGGCAGTTGGTCCGATCTGGGCGAACACGCGGGCCGCATCCGCACCCAGGTTTTCCTGGACGAGCAGAAGATTCCGGCCGAGATGGAGTGGGACGACGGGGACCGCACCGCCATTCACGCCGTGGCCTACAACGGCCTCGACCAGCCGGTGGCGACGGGCCGCCTGCTGCAGGCGTCGCCGGGCGTGGCCCGCATAGGCCGCATGGCGGTGCACCGTGCGGTGCGCGGCTCGGGCGTGGGGCGTCAGGTGCTCGAAGCGCTGTTGTCGGTGGCCAAGGCGCGGGGGGACCATGATGTGATGCTGCATGCGCAGCGCAGTGCCGAGGAGTTCTACCTCGGCCTGGGGTTTGCGCCGTGCGGCGAGCCCTTCGAGGAAGCGGGCATTCCCCACATCGAAATGACCCGGGCCATCGGCGCCCACTGAATCTCAATGGCCAAGAAAAAACGAAACCGTGCCGACACGGCCCCGGTGACCGCGCCTGCAGCCGTTGCAGCGGGACCGTCCGAGCCCTCATGGACTGAGGCGGGCGGCGGCTTCGTGGTGGCGATCCTGGCACTCATGATGTTCCTGGCCCCGGCGCTTGGCGTCCCCAACGAGGAGATGCTGCAGGACACGCTGAAGTCGATCGTGGTGTCCTTTGCCGCCCTCGGCGCGGCGCTGGTTTTCTTCTGGCAGCAACGCGAAAGGCGAGAGCCGCTGCGGTGGCATGCGATCGTGTGGCTGCCGCTGCTGCTGATGGCGTATGCGCTCGGCAGCATGGCCTGGTCCCACACTTACCTGGGCGGTGTCGAGGCGGTTCGCTGGTTCATCTTCGCGCTGTTGCTCTGGCTGGGCGCGAACACGCTGTCGCAGGGCAACCTGCCGATGCTCGCGGGAGGCATCCACATGGGGGCCGTCGTGGCGTCGCTGTGGGCGGCCTTGCAATTCTGGATCGACTTCCGGTTCTTCCCGCAGGGCCCGCATCCGGCATCGACCTTCGTCAACCGCAATTTCTTCGCCGAATTCGCCGTTTGCACCCTGCCGTTCTCGGCTTTGTTGCTGGCGCGCGCGCGGCAAAGCGCGCAGGTGGCATTGCTGGCCATGACGACCGGGCTCGTGATCGTCTCGGTGCTGATGACCGGCACGCGCAGCGCGCTGATCGCGCTGTGGCTGCAAGTGCTCCTGGTGCTGCCCTTCATCGCCTGGTTCTGCCGCCGGCAACTCGCGTTCGCCGAGTGGAGCAGGGGGCACCGGGTGCTCGCTGCCGGGTTGCTGCTCGGCACCGTGGTGGGCCTCGGCCTGATCCCCACGGGCGATCCGAAGATCGCCGAAGAGGGCCGCGGGGTCACGGCACTGGAGCGCGGGTTCAAGAGGACGGGTTCCATCTCGCCCAGTGACGCCTCGCTGGGCGTGCGCATGGTGATGTGGAAGGCCACGATGGGCGTGATCCGTGCGCGGCCGCTGTCGGGCGTCGGGGCGGGCGCGTGGGAGAGCGATATCCCCCTCTACCAGGCCGAGGGCGCGCAGCTGGAAACCGATTACTACGTGCACAACGAGTTCTTGCAGCTACTGGCGGAATACGGGCTGGCGGGCTGGCTCTTTCTGCTGGCGCTGGCAGGCTACCTTCTGCAGTCGGCTTGGCGCACCCTGAAAAGGGTGGGGACCGGGGCCTCGGAAGAAGCGCCCGGGCGCGCGGTCTTTCTGTGCAGCCTGCTCGCGCTCATGATCGTGAGCAACGTGGGCTTTCCCTGGCGAATGGCGGCCACGGGCGCGCTGTTTGCCCTGTGCCTGGCGGGGCTGGCCGCCTCTGATGCACGGCTTGGTTTGCGCGCGCGGTGGGCCGCGGCCGCCCTGGCCTGGCGACCGGCGTACTCACTCGCGCTGGCGACGGCCACGGTGTCGTGCCTCGCGCTTGCCGCGTTTATCACGCAGCAGGCTGTCGAAAGCGAGCAGAAGATCGTGCGCGCAACGAAGATCGCCCTCACGATCTCCGCCTCGGGCGACCCCAACAACCCCAAGTGGCGGCAGAGCAAGGCGCAAATGCTGGGCCTGATCAAAGAGGGCATTACGCTGAACCCGCACTATCGCAAGATCACGCCGATGGTGGCGGACGAGCTCGCGCGCTGGGGCGACTGGAAGAACGCGACCTGGATCTGGGAGAGCGTGCTCTCGTCACGCCCCCACGTCGTTGCCATCATGGCGAACGTGGCGCGCGGTTACACGAGCATGGGCAACACCGAGAAGGCGCTCGAGTACCTGGAGCGGGCCCGCAAGGTCCAGCCCCGCGCGCCGGCCGTGCGATCGCTGGAAGTAATTTTGCTCAGCCGGGCGGGACAGGAGGAACGCGCGCTGAAGCTGGCGCGCGCCGCCATCGCCGACAACATCTATGACTACGACCTGGCCAACGCGACATTCTGGCTCGCGTCGCGCGCCGGCGACTACGGCCTGGCGCACAAGGCCATGCAGCTGCGCATCGTGGGGTGGCCCGAGGCACGGGTACAGGGCTACGTGGAACTGGGCAACATGTACGCAATGCAGGTGAAGGACCCCGAGAAAGCGCTCAACTTCTACAAGCAGGCGGTGCTGATCACACCGCAGGCGCATCGACCGGAAGTGCTCTCGCGGATTCCTGCCGACTACCGCGCGAAACTGGTGGATCTCCAGGCCGCGCCCGCGCCACCTCAGACGTCGGCCAGCAAGGGGTAGGGCGTGGGCTGCAGCGACAGCGGCGCGCCGCCTGGCCCGCCCACATCGAGCCTGCCGCCGTCAGCGGCCGAAATCTGGATCGACACGATCGCGTCCCAGCCGCCGCCGGGCGCGGCAGCGGCCTGGGCGACAAGGCCGCAGGGCTGGCTGGGATCGGATTCGTGGAAAACCTCCTGGCCCACCTGCAGTGCAGACTCGGCGTGCGCGAGGTAAGCACGCCGCTTGAGGGTGCCGCGAAACTGGCTGCGCGCCACGACTTCCTGGCCGGGGTAGCAGCCCTTCTTGAAGTTCACGCCACCGACGGACTCGTAGTTGAGCATCTGCGGCACGAAGGCTTCGACGATGGGCGCCGTGATCGTGGCGACACCACTGCGCACGTCGCTCCACATCCAGTGTTCCGCTTCCAGCGCCAGCCCGGCGGGCGCGGCTTCGTCGGCCGGGGCCACCCACAACACCCGCGCCTGGCCATCCGCCGGATAGAGCCGCACCGCAGTCGCGGTGCCGATGTCCGCACGCGACCACGGTAACGCCAGCCCTGGCGCGGCTTGCTCGGCTGCCCCCCCGGCGAGGCCGTACAGGTCGAACTCCGCCGTCGCGTCGCGCAGCTTGGCCTTGGCGCGCAGCACGAACATGGACAGCCGCTTGAGCGTCGTGGGCAGGATGTCACGGCTGCAGACCAGCAGGATGTCAGCGTGGCTGCGCTTGAAGCCAACGAAGCTCGCCTGCATGCGGCCCTTGGGCGTGCAATACGCGGCCAGCCTGGCCTCGGACAGGCCCAGCAGGCCGAAATCCTGCGTCAGCTGGCCTTGCAGGAAGCTCGCGGCGTCCTCGCCTTCGACGCGAATGATGCCGAGATGATTCAGCGGTGTTACACCGTTCAGGACGTGGGTCATGCCTGAATTATCATCGTCAGTCCAATTCACTCCATGGCATAGGGGCAGCGGTCGGTGCGGCGTTTCCTGTTGACGGTCTTCCTGCTCGCCTTTCTCGCGGTCCTCGCGGCCGGCGGTTGGGCTTTGTGGTGGGTGTACCAGCCATTGCGGCTCTCGGCACCCGTCGTGGACCTGTCGATCGAGGCAGGTACGCTGCCGCGGGGCGTCGCTGTAGCGGTCAAGGATGCCGGCGTCGATGTGAATCCCGATTTGCTCTACTACTGGTTCCGGTTTTCCGGGCAGGCACGCCAGATCAAGGCGGGCAGTTACGAGCTGGAAGAGGGCATCACTCCTCATCGCCTGCTCGCCAAACTCGCGCGCGGGGAAGAGACGCTGCGCGCCGTGACGCTCGTGGAAGGCTGGAACTTCCGCCAGGTGCGCGCCGCACTGGCCAAGGACGATGTGCTCAAGCCCGACACGCGCGGCCTCGCCGACGAAGCCGTGATGACCTTGTTGGGCCGCGCCGGTCAGCATCCCGAGGGGCGTTTCTTCCCCGATACCTACACCTTTGCCAAGGGCTCGAGCGACGTCGCCGTGCTCAAGCGCGCCCTGCGCGCGATGGACAAGCGGCTTGCCGAGGCCTGGGCGCAACGGGCGCCCGATGCGGCGGTGAAGACTCCCGACGAGGCCCTGATCCTCGCGAGCATTATCGAAAAGGAGACCGGCAAGGCCTCTGATCGCACGATGATTGCCGCCGTGTTCAACAACCGACTGCGCGCGGGCATGCCGCTGCAGACCGACCCGACGGTGATCTACGGCATGGGTGCGTCGTTCGACGGCAACCTGCGCAAGAAAGACCTGCAGGCGGACACGCCCTGGAATACCTACACGCGCTCCGGCCTGCCGCCCACGCCGATCGCCATGCCCGGCAAACCCTCGCTGCTAGCAGCGGTGCAGCCCGCGCCAGGCAAGGCCCTGTACTTCGTGGCCCGCGGCGACGGCAGCAGCCAGTTCAGCGCCAGCCTGGACGAGCACAATCGCGCAGTGAACAAGTACCAGCGCGGGCAATGACACGGTGACAACAGGCCTTTTCATCAGCTTCGAAGGCATCGACGGGGCCGGCAAATCAAGCCACGTCGAGAGCCTGGCCGAGGCGTTTCGGGCGCAGGGCAGGGCGGTGGCGGTCACCCGCGAGCCAGGTGGCACGCCGCTCGCGGAGAAGCTGCGCACCCTCGCGCTCAACGACCCGATGGACCCATTGACGGAAGCATTGCTGATGTTCGCGGCGCGGCGCGACCATTTGCTCAATGTCATCGAGCCTGCGCTAGCGCGAGGCGAGGTCGTGCTGTGCGACCGATTCACCGATGCGACTTTTGCCTACCAGGGTGGCGGACGCGGCTTCGATATCGAGGTGCTGCGCGGGCTCGAGCGCTGGGTGCAGGCGGTTCCGGTGCTCCCGGCCGGTACGTTGCGGCAGCCGCACCTGACGCTCTGGTTCGACCTTGCGCCGGAAATCGCGGCGGCCCGGCTCGCGGGCGCGCGGGTGCCGGACAAATTCGAGTCGCAACCGGTGGAGTTCTTCAGCCGTGTGGCAGCCGGCTACGCCGCCCGCATGGCGGCGGACCCGGGCCGCTTCGCTCGAATCGCCGCTGACCAGCCGCGCGAAGCCGTCTGGAACGACGTGCTCGCTGCCCTTCGCGGGCGGGGTTGGCTATGAGCACGACCGCCCCCTGGCTCGCGGCCCAAAGCCGGCAGCTGCTGGCCCAGCGCGGGCACGCCTGGCTGCTGCAAGGGCCCTCGGGCCTCGGCCAATGCGAGTTGGCGCTGGGCCTGGCGCGCGCGTGGCTGTGCGACCAGCCGACGTCGCAGGGCGCGTGCGGCAACTGCGCTGGGTGCCACGCATTCGACGTGCGCGCCCATACCGATCTGTGCGTGCTGATGCCCGAGACCATCATGCTGGAGCTGGGCTGGCCCCTCGGCGAGCAGGCGCAAAAAGACATCGACGACAAGAAGCGCAAGCCGAGCAAGGAAATACGCGTGGACGCCATGCGCGACGCCGTGGAATTCGCGCAGCGCACGAGTGGGCGAGGGCGCGGCAAGGTGGTGATGGTGTACCCGGCGGAGCGCATGAACCATGTCACCGCCAACACACTGCTCAAGACGCTCGAGGAGCCCGCCGGGGACTTGCGCTTCGTCCTGGCCAGCGAGGCGGCGCACCAATTGCTGCCCACCATCCGCAGCCGCTGCCTGGCCCACACCATGGCGTGGCCAAGCCATGACGATGCCGTGGCCTGGCTGCAGGAGAACGGCGTCAAGCCGGCCGATGCGCCCGCCCTGCTGCGTGCCGCGGGAGGGCGGCCGGACGACGCGCTCGCGTTCGCGCAAGCCGGGCGCGACCCAAAGGTGTGGTCCCTGCTGCCCAAGGCAATGGCCCGGGGTGACAACGCTGCGCTGGCCGACTGGACCCCCGCCGAAGCCGTCAGCGCGCTGCAGAAGCTCTGCCACGATTTGATCGCGTCCCGTGCAGGGGCGACTCCCCGTTTCTTCCAGCCCGCGGACCTGCCGCCACCGGCTTCATTCGCCGTGTTGACCAGTTGGTCGCGCGAGTTGTCGCGCTCCGCGCGCACCGTCGAGCATCCGTTCAATGCGGGCTTGATGCTGGAAGCGCTTGTGAGCCAGGCCCGCTCGGCCCTAAACTCACGCTCCTGAGCAGTCCATGAGCAATCCCTCGTCCACCACCCCCCGTCCCAGCGTCATCCAGCTCGCGATCAAGGAAAAGGCCGCGTTGTACGCCGCTTACATCCCGCTGTTCGCCGATGGCGGCATCTTCATCCCGACGACGCGCGACTACAAGCTCGGCGACGACGTGTACGTGCTGCTCTCGCTGCCGGACGATGCGCAGCGTTATCCGGTGGCGGGGAAAGTGGCATGGGTGACTCCCGCACGTGCCGCCGCCAATCGCACGCAGGGCGTGGGCGTCCGGTTTCCCTCCGATGAGAAATCCCGGCTCTTGAAGCTCAAGATCGAGGAAATCCTGGGCGGGCACCTGGCCTCCGAACGGCCCACGCAGACCATCTGATCGCTACAATTTTTGTAGCGACCGCAGGGCCGCACGCCGGCGACCTTCATTCCTCCGTACTCCCATGTTCGTTGACTCGCATTGCCACCTGACGTTTCCCGAACTGGCGTCCCGGCTCCCCGAGATTCGGCAGGCAATGGACGAGGCCGGCGTGGACCGCGCCCTGTGCATTTGCACGACTCTGGAGGAATTCGAATCCGTGCATGCGCTGGCCATGGAGTACGAGAATTTCTGGGCCACCGTGGGCGTGCACCCGGACAACGAAGGGGTGACAGAGCCGACGCTACTGGACCTCATCAGCCGCTCGCAGCGGCCCCGCGTGGTGGCCATCGGCGAAACGGGCCTTGATTACTACCAGATGGAAGAACGCAAGGGCGGCCGCGCGGTGGCGGATCTGGAATGGCAACGGGAGCGCTTCCGCGCGCACATCCGGGCCGCCCGCCAGGTGAGCAAGCCCCTGGTCATCCATACCCGCGCATCCTCGGCCGACACCATCGCCATCCTCAAGGAGGAGGGCGAAGACGGCTCGGCGGGTTCGGCCGGCGGCGTTTTTCATTGCTTTACCGAAACGGCCGAGGTGGCGCGCGCTGCGCTTGACCTGGGGTTCTACATTTCGTTTTCCGGCATCCTCACGTTCAAGAGCGCCCAAGACCTGCGCGACGTGGCTGCTTTTGTGCCTTCCGACCGGCTTCTGATCGAAACGGACAGCCCCTACCTGGCACCCGTGCCGTACCGCGGCAAGACAAACAATCCGTCATACGTGCCCTACGTCGCCCGTCAGTTGGCCGAGCTTCGAAAGATGCCTGTGGAAGAGGTTGCCAGCGTCACCAGCACCAATTTCGAGCGATTGTTCAGAGGAGTGAACTCTTGATAAGTTACTTCAGATATTGCGTATATCTTATTGTCATTGTTTCGTATTCCTTGATCTGGGCAGGCTCGTATGAGGATTTCTTCGTTGCCGTGAAGCGCGACGACCCGCAGGGGATCGTCACCTTGCTGAACCGTGGGTTCGACCCCGACACGCGAGATCCCCAAGGCAACACGGGGCTGTTTCTGGCGCTGCGCGACGGTTCGCTCAAGGCGGCAAAGGCCTTGCTGGATTGGCCCAAGACCAACGTGGAAACCCGAACGACCCAGGACGAGAGTCCGCTCATGATGGCCGCGCTGAAAGGCCATACGGTGCTCGTCCGAAAACTCATTGAGCGAAATGCCGACGTCAACAAGACAGGCTGGACGCCGCTGCACTACGCCGCTACCAACGGACACTTGGAGATCATGGAACTGCTGCTGGAGCATCACGCCTACATTGACGCCGAGTCGCCCAACGGCACGACGCCGCTCATGATGGCCGCCCATTATGGAACGCCGGCAGCCGTGAAGTTACTACTAGAGGCGGGTGCAGACCCGAGCCTCAAGAACCAGCTGGGCTTGAGCGCGCTTGACTTCGCGACGCGGGCCAATCGCCGTGATGCGGCCGAGCTCATCGCAGGTTCCGTTCGAAGCGCGCAGCCAAAAGGCAAGTGGTGACAAGGGGTTGGCTCATGAACTTCATGTGACGGAGAGCGACATCGACGACTGGACTTCCGGCTATGTGGCCGACATCGGCTACACCTACGGTTACTACAACGAACTCAATCCGCTCAACACCCGGCTGGCATGCCTGAATGGTGGCGTGACGCCGCCCAAAATTGTCAACGCCTGCGAACTTGGTTTCGGCCAAGGGGTGAGTGTCAACGTGCACGCCGCCGCATCGGCAGTTCAGTGGTGGGGAACGGATTTCAATCCGGCTCAAGCGGGCTTTGCGCAGGAATTGGCGGCAGGTTCGGGAAACAGAGCCAGCCTATTCGACGCATCCTTCGAAGAATTCTGTGCGCGTCCGGACTTGCCAGAGATGGACTATGTGGGCTTGCACGGTATCTGGAGTTGGGTGAGCGACGAGAACCGGAAGGTGATTGTTGATTTTCTGCGTCGCAAGCTCAAGGTTGGCGGTGTCCTCTATGTCGGGTACAACAGCCTTCCGGGCTGGGCGGCCATGGTGCCCATACGAGACCTTTTCGTGGAGCACGCCGACGTCATGGGTGCACCCGGTGAAGGCCGCGTTGCCCGCATTGATGCCGCGCTCACGTTCACTGAAAAGCTGCTCGCCGTCAATCCGGCATTCGCCCGCGCCAATCCAGGGGTTGCCGATCGAGTGAAGCGCGCCCGTGAGACGGATCGCAGCTATCTCGCCCATGAGTATTTCAATCGCGATTGGGAGCCGATGCCATTCTCGCGGATGTCCCAGTGGCTCAACCCTGCCAAGCTCAGCTACGCCGGCTCGGGATACTTCCTCGAGGCGATGGACGCGCTCAACCTGACACCTGAGCAGCAGGCCTTTCTTGCTGGAATACCGGACGCAGGGTTTCGCCAGAATGTCCGCGACCTCTGTTTAAATCGCGCGTTTCGCAAAGACTATTGGGTCAAGGGCGCTCGCTCCCTGACGCCCGCCGAAAGGCTCGAAGGTCTACGGCGACTGCACTTTGTCCTGGCCGTGCCGGCGGCGGATGTGACCTACAAGGCCGCGGGGTTGCAGGGGGAGCTGGGACTGAATGAAGCAACGTACCGCCCCCTGGTGGAGTTGCTTGCCGAGCATCGTCCAAAGTCTCTCGGTGAGCTCGAAAGCGCGCTCGCTCCCCGCAGGATATCTTTGTCGCAGCTGGTGCAAGCCATGATGGTCCTGGTGGGTAAGGGCTCGGTTTACGCTGCGCAAGAGCCGTCCATCACCGACCAGTTCAAGGCGACCACAACTCGCCTGAACCGGGAACTGCTTCGGGCGTGCGCCTTGGGCAAGGACATCGCAGTCCTGGCGAGTCCGGTGACCGGCGGTGGAATCCCGGTGTCCAACCTTCATCAGCTTTTCCTGGCGAGCGCCGGCTCGGGCAAGACCGAACCGGACGATTGGGCTCGTGACGCCTGGGCCATATTGGAGGCTAAAGGACACCACGTCGTGAAAGACGGAAAGGCTCTTCAAACACCTGAGGAAAACCTTGCCGAACTCCTGGTGAGTGCGCGGGAATTGCAGGCGAAGCGGTTACCCATGCTGAAGGCCTTGGGTATCTGACGCTTTATACGATGTATATTATGTTAAATGGCTGAGAAGAATTCAGAAGCGGCGGATTTGTTCGGCGCACAGACTGCTCCTTCGCCTGCCCGGAGGTCCAAGACCTCGGCTACTCCCGTCGCATCCGCAGCCCTGGATCCCGCGGTTGCCGAACTGGCGGCCACTGTTCCGCAACTGCTGCACCTCGGCACTTCGTCATGGAGCTTCCCCGGCTGGAAAGGTTTGGTCTGGGCTGGCGACCACACCGAATCCAGGCTGGCGAAGGAAGGCTTGTCCGCCTATGCCCAGCACCCTTTGTTCCGAACGGTCAGCCTTGACCGTTCGTTCTACAGGCCGCTATCGGCCAGCCAATACGCCGCCTACGCCGCGCAGGTTCCCGAGCATTTCCGCTTCGTGGTGAAGGCGCCGAGTCTGGTGACCGATGCCGTGGTCCGGGCTGCCGAGGGTCGCGGGATGCAGGCCAATCCGGCGTTTCTAGACCCCTCGCTCGCAATCGGTGAATTCGTGCAACCCGCCCTGGAGGGTCTGGGATCACGAATCGGCGCGCTGGTCTTTCAACTGAGCCCCCTGCCTGGAAACTGGCTGGCTCGGTTGCCGGAATTCTTCGAGCGGCTGGAGACCATGCTCGTCGCCCTGCCGCCGCTTCCGGACGGCGCCACGGTGGCCGTCGAAGTACGCGACTCGCAGCTGCTGGCGCCGGAGTTCGCCGCCCTGCTCAAACGCACCGGCGCCACCTACTGCGTGGGCCTACACGCCAAGATGCCGCCGATCGAGGCGCAGTTGCCGATGCTGCGTGCTCTGTGGCCAGGGCCGTTGGTGTGCCGTTGGAACTTGCATCGCAAGCACGGCGCATACGGCTACGAAGAAGCCAAGAACCTCTACGAACCATTCAACATGCTGGTCGATCCCGACCCGCAAACGCGGGACGTATTGGCGCGCGTGATCGTCGCGACCACGGCAGCCGGTTTTCACTCGTATGTGACGATCAACAACAAGGCCGAGGGTTGCGCTCCGCTTTCCGTCCAGGAACTCGCGAAGGCTGTTGTCGCATCCCTGCCGACATAGCGCGCTCGCCCTGACTCGCCACCTCGACTTATGCGGCGCGATCCAATTAGCATCCCGACCGTGCAGCCGCGCCATGCCGGCCTCGGCAAAAGTCTATGTGCAACTGCAATGGGAAACAACTTCACTACTCGTTACCAACTCGTTGATTTTGTTGTGGTTATTCGTTAACTACGTCACGGATTGGACTTGCGCTTTTCTCTTGATGGGCATAACTTGTCAACTCCGACACCAATTTGTTTCGATCAGGGACAAAAACGTACACCATGCGATGGCTAAAGCCCAGCCTGAAGAGCAGCATCTACAGCCTGCTGGGCAATCCCCTGCCGCCGACTGAATCCGTGCTCGAGAACGGCACAGAGGACATCCGTGAATCAATGCTGTCGCTGTTGGGCGAAGGTGGTCCCAAGCACTTTCCGCAGATCACCCGCCGCATCCGCTATGCCAACGACATCCAGGCGCTCTGGTACCTGCGTGGCGACTTGATGGCGGCGCTGGCCGCGATGCACGGCGAGGCGGCCGCTCGCGAGAAGGTGGCCGCGGTCACTCAGATGTTCCAGGGCCTGCTGCCCAACGGCCTGAATTCGCGTCCCAGCCCATTGGTGGGCTGAGCCGTGTTGCCGCCTAATGGCGGTGTCCCCACAGAACGAAAGCGTCGCGGCCCTCCACTGCCAAATGGACTTTTGCCCCCACGGGCAGCGCCACCTTGGTCGGGACATGGCCGAAGGGCAGTTGCGTGAACACGGGTGCCTTGACCTGGCCGCGCAGCCAGTCCACGACGGTCTGCAGCCGGTATCCCTTGTCATGCGGCACGGGCTTATAGTTGGTGAAGTGCCCCAGCAGAATCGCCCGCTGTCGCCCCAGGATGCCGCAATACAACAGCTGCGTCAGCATGCGCTCGACCCGGTACGGATGTTCGTGCACGTCCTCGAGGAAAAGAATGCCGTTCTTGACCTTCGGCATCCACGGCGTGCCCGTCAGCGCGGCCATGATGGCGAGGTTGCCACCCCACAGCTGGCCTTTCAAGTCCAGCGGCTCGGCGGGCGCCTCACCGCGAGGCAGCTGCCAGCCGGTGCCCTCCCCTTGTCCCGACACCAGGTCCTCGAAGCACGCCTGCATGATGTCGTCGGGCTCGCCCTCGACGCCGAAATCCTCGCCCAGCGCCGGCCCTGACCACGTCACCCGACCCGTTTCGGCAAGCACCGCGTTCTGGAAGGCCGTGAAATCGGACAGGCCGACGAAGCGCATGCCCTTGTCGATTGCCTTCGCGACAGCCTTGTAGCGGATACCTGGCAAAAGGCGCGTCAGCCCATAGCCGCCGCGCGTGATCAGCGCGACATCGGCGCCGCTGGCCGCGGCCCGGTGGATCGCCGCAAGGCGCGTCTCGTCATCGCCGGCAAAGCGCATGTGCGTGGCGAACACCGCTTCGTCGAGTTCAACCTCGTGACCCAGGGCCTGCAGGCGGGCCACGCCGCGACGGATCACCGCCTTGACGCGCACCGCGCTCGAGGGCGAGAAGATATAGATATGTTTTTTCACGAGCGGAAGTATCCCACCGCCGCACGCGCGATCGGCTCCCCGTGTTCCTGCACGAAATGTCCTGCCTGCTCCAGCACCATCGGCTCGGGACAACCGCGGATGTTCTGCCGCAACGCTTGCATCACGGGCACGCCCAGCACCGGGTCCTGCGCGCCAATGGCCATCATCGATCGGCCCGTCCATTGAAGGGCCCAGAATTCGCGCGCCTCACGCGACACCGCCGCGCCATCGGCATCGGGGGCATCGGGCACCATCGGCGGGAACGCCCTGAGGGCGGCACGGTGGCCGCGATCCGGGAAGGGCGCGTTGTAGGCGGCACACTCCTGCGCGCTCATCTGCGGGTTGCCGCGCGCGAAAAGGCGTGCGACGTCGAAGTCCGGGTTCTTCGCGCACATGTCGCGCCAGGCGACGAAGCCGGGGCGGAGCGGGGCATCGCCGGTTCCTAGTGCGGTGTTCATCGCGAGCAGGCCGCGATAGCGAGCCGGAGCCGCCATCGGCAGCGTCAGCCCCAGCAAGCCGCCCCAATCCTGCACCACGAGCACCACGTCCTCCAGATCGAGCCTCTCGACGAATTCGAGCAGCACCCGCCGATGCCAGCTGAATGTGTGGGCTGAATCCTTCTTCGGCTTGTCGCTCTTGCCGAACCCGATCATGTCAGGGGCCACCACACGGTGCCCCGCATCCAGGAAGACGGGAATCATCTTGCGGTACAGGTAGCTCCACGCGGGGTTGCCATGCAGGCACAGCCAGGTCAGCGGCGCGTCCAGTGGTCCTTCGTCGAGGTAGTGCATGCGCAAGCCACCGAGCGCGGGCAGGTCGGCAATGTATCGCCCCTGCCACGGATAGCCGGGAAGCGCCGCGAACCGCTCCTCGGGCGTGCGCAGCGCGTCGTCCCGCAGTGGCTGGGCGGCGCTCCGGGCCGCGTGCCGTCGCCCCGCGAAGAAATCACTCAGCAACGCGCCGCACTCGTGGGCCATCACGCCGCCGCGCACCTGCGTCTGGTGATTGAGCCGCGGTTGCGAAAAGAGGTCGGTGACCGAACCGGCCGCGCCGGTCTTGGGATCGGGCGCCCCGAAAACGACACGGCGCAGACGCGCGTGCAGCATCGCGCCGCTGCACATGGCGCAGGGCTCAAGGGTGACGTAGAGATCGCAGCCGTCGAGGCGGTAGTTGCCAAGCGCCTTTGCGGCTGCGCGCAAGGCCGCCACTTCGGCATGGGCCGTGGGATCGTGCTGCCCCACTGGTGCGTTATGCCCAGCGCCGATGACCTGGCCGTCCTTCACGACCACGGCGCCCACGGGCACTTCGCCGGCTGCCGCCGCCAGGCGGGCCTGCTCCAGGGCGAGCGCCATGAAGCCTTCGTCGCTCACTTGGTGTCGTCGACCGGGCGCGCCTGCTGCGCGTCCTGCACCGCCTGCTGGAACTGCTGCACCTTCTGTTGCGGCGTGCCCGTGGGCGGCGCCATCATGCCGGGTTCGGCAACGGGGCGCGGCCCGGAGTCCGGCGTGGCGGCGCCCAGCTGCTTTTTAGCCAGAATGCCCACGATCGCCACGAGGACCAGCAGGCTCAATACCCCGAATACGATTCTCATGCGCGCCCTCCCCGCGTGTCGTGTGGCTCGCCCATGCCGAGCGTGTCCATCCAGCGCGCCAACTCGCGCTCGTCGTCATTGCCTTTGGCGTATCCTGCCTTCAGGGCTGCGTGCGATTCGGGCCGATGCTGGTTCAGCTTCAGCTTGCACTGCAAGTCCAACACTTTCAGCTCGAAGCCGACGATGCCCGCCAGCATCTTGTGCGCGAATTCCTCACCCAGGCCGCGCCATTGCTCCGCGTAGGGTGGCTCGTGGTCCCCGATCAATTTCTTGAGGAGCCCGTCCTTGGCCGCCGCATCCTCGACCAGCGTTGCCGCCACGGTGCAATGCACGGCCAGGTAGTTCCAGCTAGGCACCCGAGCGAGGTCCGGGTAGATCTTCGGCGACTGGAACGCGTGGGGGCCGAGGAAGGTCACCACGGCCGTGGGCCGCTGCTGCAGGAAGCGCCAATGGGGATTGGGCTTGGCGCAATGACCGAGTAGCACGAATTCGCCATCCCGGTCTTCCAGGTGCAGGGGCAGATGCGTGACGAAAGGCAGGCCCGCATCGTCGACCGAGATGAGGCTGGCGAACGGGTTCTCGCATATTAGCCGCGCGGCGACGGCGCGGTCATCCGACTTGAAATGGGGAGGCTGGTACATGCTGCAGATTGTGCCCCGACTGCCCTGTCCAGGTCACTCTCGTTCAATGATCGGTCTCGACTCACGCAGCCCACGACTGTGCGGCCGAATACGTCGGCCACCCGGCCGACGCGGATCATTGGTGCCGCTAGAAGAGACCTCAGTATGGGCCAACGCGCCTCGTACGCGAGTAGGCTGCATGGCGCAGCCTCTTCGTGTCGAGCGGGGCGATTTTTTTAGGTGCCCCTATGAGCTACACCGTATATTGGGATGCAAAGTATCCGATTTTTCGTATCGAGATCATCGAAGGCAATCTCGCATCGGATCTCAGCGTCTCCGGCAACTTCTTGCTCCTCAACCCCGACGGTTTTGTTGCCGACATGGACGTCGACCTCGGGATGGATAACGTTGATGGCCCGCTTGGTCATTTCACGCTGGACGCGGCAGGCAATTTCACATACACCAACCCAGAGGCTCACAACGAGCTTCAGTCCGACCAGGGGCTCGGTGTGCGGGTGGTTTTCTATAAACCTCTGCATTACATTGCCGACATAATCGTCTTTGGGGTGGATGATCCCACCGTCTTCGGCGGCGCTTTCGAGGGAAACGTGACGGAAGCTGGAGGGGTCTCCAACGGAAGCGCCGGGGTAGCTACTGCCACCGGCGTGGTCACTGTCACTGACGTGGACCTTGTCCGGGTCTCGCAGTGGCTCGAATATCCCTCGCTCGTGCCCGTGGCTGTGGGCGTGGCCCACTACGGCACCTACGGAGTGACGGCGGCCGGCCAGTGGACCTATACGCTGGACGACGTCAACACCATGGTGCAGGCGCTGGGCACGGGCGACACGTTGACTGA